>JACADM010000011.1_pt1:0-12500 | contig 89168 bp, 81 predicted proteins | sample 7512371 | NCBI WGS metagenome assembly JACADM01 (sample SAMN14389041, study PRJNA612141) | algae metagenome | isolation source: non-axenic algae culture | place: India: Navi Mumbai | collected 2017-01
CGGAGTTCCCTGATCCTGTCATGATCTTTTTCTGTGATTTCAACCATATCTTTTAATAATTCATAGGTGCCTTCCACACGTTGTTTATAAGGTTTCAGCATGTGCGTTTCTACCATCATGCCCAGAGTGTTCCAGAGTGTCGTGTACCCGGTAGAGTAACGGGGGAAGTCCATGAATTGTGAAAATCCCGTTTCAGGCACCTGGTTGAATACATTGACGTAGGGCGTAATGTACCATTCTTTTTCAGCCAGTTTCGCTTCCAGGCGTGGCATCATCTCCTTATTGAGATAGTTTCCCAGTTCGCCGCCCAGTTTGTTGTGTTGCGTAAAGAGGTGTGTAAGGGTGTATTGATAGTCTGCACCATTACTAACGTGAGTATCTATAAATACATCGGGTTTAACCAGGTGAAAAAGTTCTGCAAAGGCTGTGGCATTTTTAGTGTCCGATTTTATAAAATCCCTGTTCAGGTCATAGTTTTCTTGCATTTCCCCGAAATCCGTATGTTTCCGGACCGTTCTGGTTTGCTCTGCTATATTGGTTGCGCTGTAATGCACCTCCTATGTTGTAAACCGGAATGGCTACGATCACTGTTTTTTCCGGTGTGGGAATTTTTCCGGTGGCATAATCTCTGAGCAACATCATGGTAGCATCTATTCCGTCGCTTTCTCCCGGATGAATTCCGTTCATGATCATGACAATACGCTTGTCTTCCCGGATACGGTTAAAGTTGAAACTTCCCCCGGGTTATAGGTGACGATATGCAGCGGGTGCCCGCTGTCGGTATCTTCCATGGTCTGGAGATTGATGTCCGGGAACGTCCGGGCAAGCTTCATATAATAGGCCATGACGTCTTCGTATTCCGGGGTTTCTCTTCCTTCGGAAGTTTCGAATAATGTCCGGAATTCTTCTGTTTCTTCTTTATTGGTGCTGTTGCATGCCGACAATAAGAGCATTAATACAGCTATATAGTATGGTCTCATCGGAGTGTTTTTTCCGTTTTTACAATAATCACAACGCGCTTTGGACCCGCGGTGGAACGAATGCTACGAATATACTAATTTTGTGTACAGACGGTATGTAAAAAAGGGGCGGAATTTATCTGTAAAAGAAGTGGTACGGCCGATCCTGACAGCGAGGGAATATGCCCGAAAAGACTTCGGAAAACTGCTCCCCCCTGAGAAGTCTCTTTTTATATCATTTTCCTGCTGAGTAAGGGATACAGCCAAAAGCCTATTTAATATAATTCCGGGCTGTATTATTAAAAAGGAGCCGTCGTTGCAGACAGCTCCTTTTCCTGTGTATGATATATCATGGCGTGTTACATCCGGTTGGTCATGACATTGTAATCCGGATCTTCGAGGATATTGACATCGATAATGGCCTCGGCATTCTGCAGAAGCCTGCGGCAGTCTTTGCTCAGGTGGCGAATGTGTACGGTTTTCCCCTGCCTTGCATAACGCCCGGTAATGGCATGGAGGGCTTCTATGGCAGACATATCTGCCACCCGGCTTTCTGCAAAGTCAATGATAATTTCATTGGGGTCATTGATAATATCAAATTTTTCGGAGAAGCCTTTTACCGAGCCGAAGAAAAGCGGTCCGTAAATCTCGTAGTGCTTTATGCCGTTTTCATCCGTATATTTCCGGGCGCGGATTCGTTTGGCATTTTCCCAGGCATAGGCAAGGGCAGACAGGATAACACCTATCAGTACGGCCATAGCCAGGTTGTGGGTAAATGCAGTGATCAGCGTAACCAACACCATCACCATGACGTCGGTAGCCGGCATTTTTCGGAACGTCTTAAAACTGGCCCATTCAAACGTCCCTATGGCTACCATAAACATCACTCCCACAAGCGCTGCCATAGGGAGCCTTTCGATAAGCTCGGAACCGAACATAATAAACAGAGCAGCCCGACCGATGCAATGATTCCGGAAAGCCGGGCCCTTGCGCCCGATGAAATATTGATAAGGCTTTGTCCGAGCATGGCACATCCCCCCATTCCGGAAAAGAACCCGGTAACGATATTGGCTGTTCCCTGGGCAATACATTCTTTATTGCTCCTTCCTCGTGTTTCGGTAATTTCATCAATAATATTTAGGCTGAGCAGGCTTTCTATCATACCTACTCCGGCAATAATGGCGGAAAAGGGGAGGATAAGGAGTAAGGTGTCGAAACTGAAAGGGATTTCAGGAATGGACAGCGGAGGAAAGCTCCCTTTGATAGTTTCTCCTTCTTTCAGAGTATCTGCTACCGTAGTCGTTTCGATATTAAAGCCTATAACGATGGCCGATACGACCAGTATGGCTACCAGCGAAGAGGGCACTGCTTTGGTGATTTTTGGCAATCCCCAGATAATAAGCATAGTGAGAAGCACAAATCCGATCATGACCATCATAGGAAACCCATCGAGCAATTCCGTACTCTCTTTCTGATAAAAATGCGTAAACTGGGCTGTGAATATGATAATGGCCAGTCCGTTGACAAAACCGAACATGACGGGTTGTGGTACCAGCCTGATAAACTTTCCGAGGCGTAATAACCCTGTTATAATCTGTATGACCCCGGCCAGGATCACAGTGGCAAAAACATACTGAAGGATGCCTTCCGGCGTAATATCGGGATAAACTTCTTTGAGTTTCAGGATGAGCCCTACAAAGACCACGGCCACGGCACCTGTAGCCCCTGAGATCATTCCTGGACGTCCTCCGAGTATGGAAGTAACCAGCCCCATGGTAAAGGCAGCATAAAGCCCGGTTAAAGGCGAAAATCCGGCGATCATAGCAAATGCAATAGCTTCCGGAACCAGGGCCAGGGCCACGGTAAGTCCGGAGAGTATCTCTGTTTTATAGTTTACCTTCTGCGAAAGATCAAATAGATTGAATATTTTCTTCATGCGAATCATTATAAATAGTAGATCAGTATATAACTAACCCGTGTTTAACAGTAATACAATGTATGGTATATAAAAAATGGCCGGTTTCCCGTAGAGAGGGAACGGCATTATGCTGAGCATGCCCCCTGCTGTCAGGGCGGCGTAAGGGTTTTGAAGTATGTAGTTGCTCTGTGTTTCATGAATGAATGTGCAAAAGTAATGCTTTTTATAAGAGTGGCAACTATATGATGTTAACAAAAATTTATGTTACGATGAATTTTTACGTGGTCGTTCATAAAGAACCTGTATCTTAATAAGATTACTAATTTAAACAGGTTTATCTTGTCATGTTTAGAATGAAGCTCCGGGCCGGCGGGCGACAAAATATTTAAGCGGTAGTGTGTAATCCGTAAATTGAAACCTGTAATGAGGAGTTGCGATTGAAGTTTTTATGCGCTTGTTCCGGACGTCTCCTTCATGTCAGCTTTCGTATCGAACAATTTTTTTGTAAATTCACGGCATTCCTTAATTTATCCTGATACATGCTTACTTTCCTTAGCTTTTTGTTATTTACCGCTTTTGTAGCATTTTACGCTACCTGGAAACTACGCCGCGATAATCTGAAGACACAGGACGGCTATTTTCTCGGCGGAAGATCGCTTACGGGAGTGGTGATAGCGGGCTCGCTTCTGCTTACCAATATTTCCACGGAACACCTGGTGGGTATGAACGGCTCTTCGTATAAAAACGGGGCCATCATCATTGCCTGGGAAGTGACTTCTGCGCTCGCCCTGGTGATTGCAGCCCTGTATTTTGCCCCGAGATACCTGAAAATGGGGCTTACCACCATCCCCGAGTTCCTCGAGAAGCGGTTCGACGGTGCTACCCGTACTATTGTGGCCATGCTGCTTATCATTTCGTTTACGGTTACGCTTCTACCTATTGTCCTTTACACAGGAGCGCTCAATATCGAAGCTATATTCCGGATCTCGGAACTGCTCGATGTAAGCAGGTCGCAGGGGATATGGATAACCATCCTGGTGGTGGGAGGCATTGGGGCGGTGTACGCTATATTCGGCGGCCTGAAAATGGTAGCCTATACCGATACTATAAATGGTTTCGGACTGCTTATCGCCGGGCTGTTGGTGCCTGTTATAGCGCTTTGGAGCATCGGTAAAGGGAATATATTGGACGGACTTGCCGAAGTTTTTGAAAAGGACCCTTCCAAATTCAATGTGATGAGCCGGGAACCTGGTATAGGACCGGGATCCAGGTCTGCCATTCTTCCCTTCGAGGTGCTGTTTACCGGGCTTATGATCAACCAGCTGTATTTCTGGGCTATGCACCAGTCTATAATCCAGAGGGCACTGGGAGCGGTAAGCCTGAAAGAAGCCCAAAAGGGATTACTTTACACGGGCGTCCTGAAAATACTCATTCCGCTGGTTATTGTTTTACCGGGGCTCATCGGTTTTTATTATTTTGATAATTCCCTCTATGACGATCCCGACAGTGTTTACCCCATGCTCGTCAAAAAGGTCTTGCCGTTCTGGCTTACGGGATTTTTCGTAGCCGTAATGATGGGAGCCATTCTGAGTACTTTTAACAGTGCGCTGAATAGTGCCGCCACGGTTTTTAGCCTGGATCTTTACAAAAGATATATCAATCGGAATACGGGAGAACTGAAACTGGTACGTACGGGAAAGTGGGTCTCGGCGGTGCTGGGTGTTTTGGCCATTGGTATTGCTCCGTTTGTAGAAAATGCACCTCAGGGGCTCTACCAGCTGTTGCAACAACTAAACGGCATTTTCTTTATCCCCATAGCCAGTGTTATCCTTGCCGGGTTTCTCTTTCCGAAGGTATCGGCTGTAGGGGCAAAGGCCGGACTGCTGTTCGGCCTGGTATTTTATGTGCTTACGTATTTTATATTTCGGGTAGATCTGCATTTTGTCCATATCTGGGGACTTGAATTTTTATTGAACATTTTAATCATGCATTTTGTATCTTTATGGTATCCGAGGAAAAATACCTTTGTTATAAAAGACAGAGGAGTCCTCAATGTAACGCCCTGGAAATATGCAGTTCCCCTGAGTTTTGCGTTGGTATTCATCACCATAACTATATACATCCTTCTCGGGAATGTGTAATCAGGTTACCGCGAAGGATGGGGAGGATGAGAATATACATGACGAATAATGATAAAATGAGAAGCTCAGACTATGGAAACTACAAAAAAAGAATTCCGTAACTATGATAAACTTGATGTAGATGCAGCGGTGCGACTACATTATAAAAAAATGCGCGAACGCCAGACTTTTGATTATGTCCGGCAGATGAAGAAAAAATACCTTACCTATGACAAGCCCATGAACTTATGGGATGCCATGGAAAAGCTGGATGCCCTCATCGACGTAAGCGATCCGGACCTTGACCTTCCCAACGTACAACATCTGGTACAGTCTGCCGAGGCCATTCGCAAAGACAACAGACCGGATTGGATGCAACTGGTAGGACTGATCCACGACCTGGGGAAAGTAATGTACCTGTGGGGATGTGATGAGGACGGTACCAGCCAGGCCGAGCAATGGGGGCTGGTAGGTGATGTTTTTGTCGTAGGTTGTGCTTTGCCGGATACCTGTGTTTACCCGGAGTTCAATGCCCTTAATAAAGATATGCAGGATCCGCGGTACAATACCCCCCTGGGTATTTACAAACCAGGTTGTGGTATTGACAATCTTACACTGGCATGGGGACATGACGAATATCTCTATCAGGTTTTGAGCAACCACAAGGGCAACAGCATACCGCAGGCGGGAATGGTAATGATCCGTTACCACTCTTTTTATCCCTGGCACAGCGGAGGAAGCTATACCGAACTGCTCGATGAGAATGACAGGAAATATAAGGAATGGGTGAAAGATTTTAATCAATATGATCTGTACACCAAATCCAATACGATATACGACCTGGAAGACATAAAGGACTACTATCTGCCGATCGCCGAAAAGTATCTGGGTAAAGGACCGGTTTACTGGTGACATATAAAAAAACCTGGTGATCTCTTTGTTTTCGGAGATAGGTTTTGCCGCTTATAGACTATATAGACTGCTGGTTTGCGGCATGGCCGGGATACGAATATGGGGTAACCCTGAACACACTATCAGGTCAGGGAAATATAAAAATGTAAGGATTTGTTGTTAAATAAACGATGTGAGTTTATACCTTATCTTTATGAGTTCCTGGATTTCCCGGATCGTTTTAAAACATCGTTTGAGTTTCATTTTTTCTTCTTTGGACAGGGCAGAGAGCTCAATGTAGCGACCGGAATCGTTATGCATGAGTCCATGCTTGGTACGGAATTTTAGCAGTGCTTTGGAGGTATATGAACAGGAAAGATAGAGTTGTTTGTTTTCCGGTTCGAGTTCGGCAAGTTTTTCGAAACGCTCTGCGGTATTGTTGATGTGCTGTATCTGGTGGGATAGGATCAATACCCTTCCCGCATCTGTAATAGGAGTTATAGCCCGTTTTTTTAAATCAAAAAAGTCTTTGTATTCACCGTTCTGCTCTACGAGGAACTGTCTGAAAAATCCCAGCGGTGAGGGATTCTGTAGTACGCTTTTTCCGAGCATGGCGAAAAAATAGGTGTTCTGAGCAGTTTTTTCGAAGATATGTTTTCCCAGAATATCGGTGAGCGTACTGTCTCCGTAAGAAATATCGAAATCAAAAAAGATAGAACAAAGCAGGATCTCGTCATCACCCGGTTCTGCGATCCATTTGGTAAACTGGGCTTTCCATTCGTCCAGCGACAGGCACCATTTGGGATTGCTGGCCATCATATCTGCCGGGCAATATTCGTATCCCAGTGTATTGAGGCGTTTGGTGACCTTTTGGGCCAGTGCGATAAAATAGGCTTTGGTTTCTTCGAGTCTTTCGTCAACTACATTTTCAAACACAATGGCATTGTCCTGATCGGTATGCAAAAGTTGTTCTTTTCTGCCCTGACTGCCAAGTGACATCCATGCGAATTTTACCGGTGGTGTTTCGGGCATTTTGGCAAGAGAAAGTTCGATACATCGTTTGATGGTAGCATCGTTGAGCTCGGTAATAATACGGGAAATATGGGTAAGCGGGATATTCTGACGGATGTATCCTTTGAGCAGGATCATGATCTTTTCATGAATACGTTTAAGATGTTTGGTCTTGGAAGCCCGCTTTATAGCTTTCATCAACACGGAAGGGTTGTTTCCCTGAGATACTGTGATATCGTGTTCCGAAATAAGTCCTATAAGTCTGGATTTCGGCGTGCCGTCTTTCGTGATGCAGAGATGACCTATTTTATGCTTCATCAGCGCTATCTGTGCCTGGGCGATGGTCGTGTTTTTAGGATAGCAGATCACCGGAGTGGTCATAATATTGCGTATCGGGGTGCTGATAGGAAAGTCCCCGGTAACTATTTTGTTTTTGAGGTCCCTGTCGGTAACGATACCTACCGGGATTTCTTCATGGGTGATTACTACGGAGCCGATATTTTTTTCACGCATCAGCAGGGCTACGTTTTGTGTGGTTTCTTCCGGAGGGCAGGTAAAGACATTCTTTACATATTTGGTGGGCTGCAGATCGGAGAGATCTGTAGTCGTTTGCAGTTGCACATCAATATCCTCTTCTGTATAGAGTTTTTTCCGGTATTCTTCCGAGTAGGGGTTCTCCGTATTCGACGCGAAGCTTTCGATAAGGAAGTTGCCTACCTGCGGATTTTGCTCCACTATAGGGCGGAAGGTGGCGATCGGGATGCCATACACGATACTTTCTTCCCTGGTCATAGCTTTAATGACATAATTTTCCCTGGCGATCAGCGGGCGAAGCCCGAAGATATCTCCCTCGTCGCAATTGTCGATCGTCGTAAAATCCTGTCCGTCCCTTCGTTTTTGAAGAGCAACAGCCCCCTTGTGAACTACATAAAACTGGTTGTGTCCTTCGTCATTCTCGTTAAAGATTACCTTGTTCTTATCATAATATAAGACCTGTACGTGAGAAGATACTTCGAGCAGCTGTTCTTTGCTGAGCATATCAAAAGGCGGGTGGTTTTTCAGGAAATCGGCAATACGGAGTGCGATGGTGTTTTTCATGTCTTAAAAATATTAAGGAGTACAGCCAAAACAGGCTTAGCTATTTTTTTGACGGATAGCGTCGAAAACCGGTTTGTAATAGTCTTCGGGATGACAGACGTAAGTATCGGAAGCATCGGGGGTACGGATGGCGTGAAGAAAGTCGTTTATCTTCATGAGTTTTACGGCCTCGACTTCCGATTCCTGTAGGATGAGCCTCTCGGGAGAAGAGGTCAGACGACATATATATATATGGTGAAGTTCTCTGTCCACTATAGTTGGCCGATGTTGTTTTACGGTGGTATATGTACCGATTTTTTGAAGTTCGTCCGGTGATACTTCCAGGCCGAGTTCCTCCCTGGTTTCGCGTATGGCAGACTGAAGGGGGGCTTCACCTGCCGCAATGTGTCCTGCTACGGAAACATCCCAATGCCCGGGGAAGATATCCTTGAGGGATGATCGTTTTTGGAGTACGACCTCGTCTTTTCCGGTGAACAACCAGACGTGGATGGTGGGATGGAAAAGTCCCTTTGCATGTGCTTCTGACTTCAAAAGGACTTTTCCGGTATAATTTCCCTGGTCATCCAGTATGTCTACGTATTCGTCCATTTAATCGAAATAACTGAAACTGGTTTCCGGGGTGATTTTGAGCAGTGATTCGTAAATCAGGCGGATCACATTTTCTACATCTTCTTTATGCACCATTTCTACTGTGGTATGCATATAGCGCAACGGAAGCGAGATCAGGGCAGAGGGAACGCCACCGTTACTATAGGCAAACGCGTCGGTGTCCGTACCGGTGAACCTGGAAGAGGCCATGCGCTGAAAAGGGATCTTTTTGGCTTCTGCGGTATCTATAATAAGTTCCCGTAATTTGTTTTGTACCGCAGGGGCATAAGATATTACCGGGCCGTCACCGATCCTGGTTTCCCCCTGGGTCTTCTTGTCGATCATCGGAGTGGTGGTGTCATGACAAACATCGGTGACGATGGCGACATTGGGTTTTATGGTCTGCGTAATCATTTCCGCTCCGCGGAGTCCGATTTCTTCCTGTACCGAATTGGTGATATACAGGCCGAAAGGAAGCGCTTTCTTATTCTCGTGAAGCAGTCTTGCCACTTCGGCAATCATAAATCCTCCGACACGGTTGTCGATAGCCCGGCATACCAATTTGTTGTCGTTGAGTACCTGGAAGGTGTCGGGATAAGTGATCACACAACCTACATGTACACCCATTTCTTCAACTTCTTTCTTGTCTTTGGCTCCTATATCTATAAATATATTATCCAGTTTCGGAGCTTCCTCTTTACCGGAATTTCGCGTATGGATGGCGGGCCATCCGAAAACACCTTTTACAATTCCTTTTTTGGTGTGGATATTCACCCACTTGGACGGTGCTATCTGGTGATCACTTCCACCGTTCCTTATTACGTAGAGCAGTCCGTTATCGGTAATATAGTTGACATACCAGGAAATTTCATCCGAATGGCCTTCGATAACTACTTTGTAGGGGGCATCCGGATTGATGACGCCGACGGCGGTTCCGTAGGTGTCGGTGATAAAAGTGTCGACATAAGGCTTCAGATAGTCCATCCATAGTTTCTGTCCTTCCCATTCGTACCCCGTGGGAGCGGCATTGTTCAGATACTTCTCGAGAAAAGCTAAAGATTTCTTATTGATAATTTCCTTTTTCTTGGCCATAATATACTGATTTGTTTATCCCACGAAAATAAAAATATTCCACCACATTGAACAGTATAATGGCCGCATATTTAGCGTGTATGTATTTCCGGGTATTGAGATCTTAAGATGCTTTGTTCGTAAGATCGATTGTGTTAAAAGAGACAGACGTGTTGACAGCAGAGAGAATGTTTGTAAATTTACGTCCGGGACCAAAGCGGTGTCCTTGTGTTATTATGGTGAGAAAGCTGGTATATATTCTTGTGTTTTTACTTGTTCCGGGGGTGTGGTCCTGGCACAGGAAGGACAGGCTGTGAAGGATTCTCTGGAGCGGGAATATATTTTTCTGGAAGGAGATACCGTTCCGCGAAGCGCCATAGATCTGGAGGAAGTCTTTGTTTTTGATCGGCTCAAATTTGATTCGAGGGAAGAGCGGGTACGATATTATATATTAAAGAGGAAGACGTTGAAGGTGTATCCGTATGCAAAACTGGCTTCCGAGCGTCTGACGGAATTGAACAGACGTCTTGATCTCATCGAATCCAGGTCGAAAAAAAGATGGTATACCAAGCGTATTCAGAAATACATCGAAGAGGAGTTTACGGACGAACTGAAGAAACTCACCCGTACGGAAGGGCAGATTCTTGTGAAACTTATCCATCGGCAAACGGGGACAACAGCATTCGACCTGGTAAAAGAACTCCGTAATGGGTGGCGTGCTTTCTGGTATAACAACACGGCGAAGATCTTTAAAATATCCCTGAAAGAGGAATATCATCCGGAATCCGTACACGAAGATTATCTTATTGAAGATATTTTACAGCGGGCATTTGCAGCGGATCACCTGGAAAAACAACCAAGCGTGCTGGATTTTGACTATGCTACACTCTCTAATAAGTGGAAAAAATCCAATGAATTGAAAAAATAATTGGTAGGTTCAGGAAAATCTATTATCTTAGCTATCCTTTTTTTGATTTTCTAAAATGTTGTGGGGTAGGATGTTGGTGGATTATGTAAAAAAATCGTTATTTTTTATTTGCATAATTCAAAAAACAAGTGCTACATTTGCACCCGCTTTGGAGGAGAATGATTGATGAAGAAGGAAGCGAAAAAGTTCTTTAAAAAAATGTTTCAAAAAGTTTGGTAGAACGAATAAAGGTATTAGTTTTGCAGCCGCTTTGCGAGGGAGATTAGGAGAGTGATAGCGGGAAAGTTTTTTGAAAAAAGTTAAGCAAAAGTTTGGTCAGAATAAAAAAGGTTTTTACTTTTGCAGCCGCTTACAAAAACAGTAAGTGGATAAAGATTGACTAAGGAGTTCCTTGATATATTGTTGACAGCACTAACAGTGGCGATTTGATCGCTACGAATTAGGAAGATTTAAGCAAGGTTATTTTGAGTATAGTACGTTAAATTTCATATCGGTTATCTTAAATAATATTTACAGATTAACGATGAAGAGTTTGATCCTGGCTCAGGATGAACGCTAGCGGCAGGCCTAACACATGCAAGTCGAGGGGTATAAATAGCTTGCTATTTAGAGACCGGCGCACGGGTGCGTAACGCGTATGCAATCTACCTTATGCAGAGGGATAGCCCGAAGAAATTTGGATTAATACCTCATAGTATATAGAATAGGCCTCTATTTTATATTAAAGATTTATCGGCATAAGATGAGCATGCGTCCCATTAGCTAGTTGGTATGGTAACGGCATACCAAGGCAACGATGGGTAGGGGTCCTGAGAGGGAGATCCCCCACACTGGTACTGAGACACGGACCAGACTCCTACGGGAGGCAGCAGTGAGGAATATTGGACAATGGTCGCAAGACTGATCCAGCCATGCCGCGTGCAGGAAGACTGCCCTATGGGTTGTAAACTGCTTTTGTATGAGAAGAATAAGAGGTACGTGTACCTTGATGACGGTATCATACGAATAAGCATCGGCTAACTCCGTGCCAGCAGCCGCGGTAATACGGAGGATGCAAGCGTTATCCGGAATCATTGGGTTTAAAGGGTCCGTAGGCGGGCTATTAAGTCAGGGGTGAAAGTTTGCCGCTCAACGGTAAAATTGCCTTTGATACTGATAGTCTTGAATGTGTGTGAAGTGATTAGAATATGTAGTGTAGCGGTGAAATGCATAGATATTACATAGAATACCGATTGCGAAGGCAGGTCACTAACACATTATTGACGCTGATGGACGAAAGCGTGGGTAGCGAACAGGATTAGATACCCTGGTAGTCCACGCCGTAAACGATGGATACTAGCTGTTGGGACTTCGGTTTCAGTGGCTAAGCGAAAGTGATAAGTATCCCACCTGGGGAGTACGTTCGCAAGAATGAAACTCAAAGGAATTGACGGGGGCCCGCACAAGCGGTGGAGCATGTGGTTTAATTCGATGATACGCGAGGAACCTTACCAAGGCTTAAATGTAGTGTGACAGGACTGGAAACAGTTTTTTCTTCGGACACATTACAAGGTGCTGCATGGTTGTCGTCAGCTCGTGCCGTGAGGTGTCAGGTTAAGTCCTATAACGAGCGCAACCCCTGTGGTTAGTTACCAGCGAGTGATGTCGGGGACTCTAGCCAGACTGCCGGTGCAAACCGTGAGGAAGGTGGGGATGACGTCAAATCATCACGGCCCTTACGTCTTGGGCTACACACGTGCTACAATGGTCGGTACAGAGAGCAGCCACTTAGTGATAAGGAGCGAATCTATAAAACCGATCACAGTTCGGATCGGAGTCTGCAACTCGACTCCGTGAAGCTGGAATCGCTAGTAATCGGATATCAGCCATGATCCGGTGAATACGTTCCCGGGCCTTGTACACACCGCCCGTCAAGC
>JACADM010000011.1_pt1:17500-60000 | contig 89168 bp, 81 predicted proteins | sample 7512371 | NCBI WGS metagenome assembly JACADM01 (sample SAMN14389041, study PRJNA612141) | algae metagenome | isolation source: non-axenic algae culture | place: India: Navi Mumbai | collected 2017-01
CCCCATGTTCTGCAGGAAATCGGGAGGTTAAGGGAAATTACTTTCCGTGAAGTCGGAGAGGGGACAAATCAGGCTGTGGACCTGGATCACTTTGATACCTATTACCACCATATGTTCTTGTGGGACGATGCAGAAAAACGTATTGTAGGAGCTTATCGTATGGGATTGGGGTCGGAAATATTTTCGGCATACGGGATCGACGGTTTTTACCTGCAGGATCTTTTCCGGTTCGAACCCGAGTTGTACAAAATGATGAGCGAATCTATTGAGATGGGGCGCGCGTTTATCATCAAGGAATATCAGCAAAAACCAATGCCGTTGTTCCTGTTGTGGAAAGGTATTGTACACACAACGCTCAGGTACCCCGAGCATAAATACCTTATCGGGGGGTAAGTATCAGTAATCAGTTTTCGAATTTTTCCAAGTCACTGATGATCGAATTTATGAAATCCAATTATTACGATCCTTATGTGGCCCAGTATATAAAACCCAAAAAAGAGTTTAAGGTAAAGCTCAAGGATGCCGATAAGGATTTTGTCTTTGATGAGACCGAGGCGGATCTCAACAGATTTGATCGTATCATCGATGAAGTGGAACCTGGAAACCTGCGTTTACCGGTACTTATCAAAAAATATATAAAACAGAATGCCAAGGTAGTGGCATTCAATGTTGATCCTTTATTTAATAACTCCGTAGACGGCCTTATGTATATCCGTATCGCGGATCTTCCGGAAAGTACTGTAAAACCAGTTATGGAAGAATTTCAGGAGGAACTGGAACGAAAGTTTATGAATAATGATAAATAAGCAGAGCCTGTGATGTTCCGAGCGTGTTATAAGTTGTTCTTTATACAAAATTAACTTTCGGGTAAAACCCTGTTCATATTACCAAAGAATTTCCTAATTTTGCATTTTATTTTAAGGGTGTTTACGGTTCTTCAAAACGTTGTTTGTCAATGTTTTTATGAACGTCAAGCACTTTTTTATTATCTGTATTCCGCCATATTTCGGATGGGGACAGTTTATATTATAGCTTAAAGTGAAGTGTACATAATGACCAACCGTATTTATCCCGTATTATTCGTATTCTCTTTTTTCTGCCTTTTCTTTAGTTCCCTTGGTTTTGCTCAGCAAGTATCTGTAGACTCGATCCCGGAATGGAAGATCGATTACGGCAGCAGGGGCTTTGAAATCAAATCCTCGGACCGGCGTTATTTACTTCAGATCCAGGGAAGAGTGCAGTTCCGTTTTGCTACTCCGGATGACCAGGACCCTGTGACTTTCGATGATTATAACAGTCAGAACAATGGGCAGTTTGAAGTTAACCGGGCACGGCTGAAAGTAGGAGGAAATGTATATGAACCCTGGTTAAAGTACTATTGGGAATACGAATTACAGCGTTCCAATCTTTTGGATTTTCGTGTAATGGTAGAAAAGTGGGAATGGTTAAAACTGAAGGTCGGACAATGGAAAGTAGAATATTCGAGGGAAAGAAGGATAAGTAGCGGAGAGCAGGGACTTATGGACCGATCCATTATAAACCGCCCTTTTACTGTAGACAGACAGCAGGGCATAGAACTATACGGCAGATTAAAAAATAACGGGATACTCGATTTTAGTTACTGGGCCGGTATGTTTACCGGAACCGGAAGAGGAACCGATAGTAATGACGACAAACACCTGATGTACTTCGGAAGGTTGCAATGGAATTTTCTGGGAGAAGACATCGGTTTCAAGAGTACCGATTTTGAATTTCATTCCAGACCTGCAGCTATTATCGCCCTGGCAGGCGTTACAAACAGAAGTCCGTACACTCGTTTTTCGCAATCCGGAGGAGGATTTTTAAATGGTTTTGAAGACGGTGTTGCCGGGCAATACCGGGTGAACCAGTACAACCTGGAAACCGCTCTGGTCTACAACGGATTTAGCTGGCAATCGGAGTGGCATCACAAACAGGTTGTCGATCGTCTAACCGAAACCAATGCTACAACCAGGATGGAAGGATTTTATGTGCAGGGAGGATATCTTGCCAACGCTTTGATAGCCTGGTGGCCCAGGCCCTTGGAAATTGCAGCGCGATATGCACGCTTTACACCCGATACGGAGATCAGGGGCGATTTTCAGGAGGAGGCTACCCTTGGGTTCAACTGGTTCTTTAAACGGCATAAAAACAAGCTCACCGTAGAGGTCAGTCATTTCGATTACGAAGTAGGAAATAATGGTATAGACGATAAATTCCGTTTCAGAGTGCAGTGGGACATATCCTTCTGAGTGCCCGAAGTCAGTTGTCCCCGAAAAATTTCCGTTCTTCTTCGGTCAGTAATCTCGAACGGGTGATAAAGCGTTTGCCTAAAGGTATTTCCAAAGAAAACTCGCTCCCCGTCCTTCGGTGATATCGATAGTGAGGTGTGTGTGTTTCCAGTATTCGTACTGATCTTTATTCATATAAAAATCGATACCTTCTATACGACCCAATAATACGTCGCTTTCATCGAGATAGATATCATCTTTTTCCAGGAGCATCGGAGAGGAGCCGTCACAGCATCCACCACTCTGATGGAAGATCAGTACACCATGTTTCGTTTTGAGTTCACGTACGGTCTTTGCTGCAAGGTCTGTTATAGCTATTCGTTGCATATTTGTATAATTATCATATAAAAGGCTGAACCCGTAAACGATTCAGCCTTTCAGATTCTACTTCATGTTTTTTTAGAAAAAACCGAGTTTCTTCTTGTCGTATGAGATCAGCATATTTTTGGTCTGACGGTAGTAATTGAGCATCATCAGGTGATTTTCTCTTCCGAAGCCCGATTTTTTATAACCGCCGAAAGGAGCGTGTGCCGGATAGGCATGATAGCAGTTTACCCATACGCGGCCTGCTTTGATTGCCCTGGGAATCTGGTATAACTGGTGGGCGTCCCTGGTCCATACCCCGGCTCCGAGACCATACAAAGTATCATTGGCTATTTCGATAGCTTCTTTTTCATCTTTGAATTTGGTTACACAAACCACCGGGCCGAAGATCTCTTCCTGGAAAACCCGCATCTTGTTATGCCCTTCGAGTATGGTGGGTTTGATGTAGAAACCATTGGCCAGATCACCATCGAGTTTATTGGCTTCTCCGCCGCACAATACTTTTGCACCTTCTTCTTTACCGATGTCCAGGTATGATTTTATCTTTTCATACTGATCATTGGAGGCCTGGGCTCCCATCATGGTTTTGGTATCATAAGGGTTGTCCTGTACGATGGCTTTGGTGCGCCTGACAACGCGTTCCATGAACTTGTCATAAATTTTCTCCTGTACCAGCATACGCGAAGGACAGGTACATACCTCTCCCTGATTAAAGGCAAACAGTACGGCACCTTCTATTGCTTTGTCCAGATAATCGTCGTCTGCATCCATCACACTGTTAAAGAATATGTTGGGCGATTTCCCTCCGAGTTCCATGGTTACCGGGTTCAGGTTCTTCGATGCATATTGCATAATAAGTTGCCCCGTAGTGGTTTCTCCGGTAAATGCAACTTTTGATAATTTCGAACTCGATGCGAGGGGTTTTCCGGCTTCAGGACCAAATCCGTGAATTACGTTAACCACTCCGGGAGGGAAAACACCGGCTATTTTTTCCATGAGCAGCGTTGCCGATGCAGGTGTCTGCTCAGCAGGCTTCAGAACGACACAGTTTCCGGTGGCCAGTGCAGGCGGAAGTTTCCAGGAGAGCATGAGTAAGGGGAAATTCCACGGAATAATCTGCCCGACCACTCCGAGTGGTTCCTTGATATTCATAGAGAGTGTATGGGCATCAAGTTCTGTTGCCGTTCCTTCTTCGGCCCGTATGCAGGCTGCAAAATAACGCCAGTGGTCTACCGATAAAGGTACGTCGGCATTGAGGGTCTCACGTATGGCTTTCCCGTTGTCGCAGGTCTCCACAAGTGCAAATTCTTCGAGGTTTTCTTCGATAATGTCCGCTACCTTGTACAACAGGGCGGCACGTTCTGCAGCCGGGGTATTGCCCCAGCTTTCTTTAGCCGCATTGGCCGCGTCAAGTGCCATTTCTACATCTTCCTTTTGCGAACGGGGATATTTGGCAATTAGACTGTTGTCTATCGGCGACCGGTTCTCAAAATATTCACCTCCTACGGGATCTACAAACTTTCCGTTGATAAAATTTCCGTAGGTATTCTTAAACTTTGGCTTGGAATAACTCATCTTTTTTCAATTAAATCTATTAGACTTTAATGATTGTTTTACTTGTTTTTTAAGGGTAATTTTCTTGAAATACACAACCTCTGTTTTTAGGTCCGGATTGCGACATTTTTAATTATCATAAATTTATATTATGATATTGTGATATTCTTGAACATATTTATTAAATTGTTGTACGAATCTATCATTCCTCACCGCCTTTATTAATTTTAGTCTTAATATGTATGAACCATTTACTAAAGCATCATAAAAGCAGTAGAAAACTTACTACATTGGTAGAGAATAAAACTACGTACAGTGCGGATTATGCAGAACTGAATATTTACGAGACGCACGAGTATGCCGAGAAGATCGCATTGCGGTTCGACTTTCCTGTTATTGCGAGTATGCTCACCGGTAAGAAAGTAATGCATATTGAGGGCATGTCTTCTTTTGATTTTTTTCCGGGCGAATCGGTAGTGATGCCGGCGGGAAAGGAAATGGTGATCGATTTTCCGCTTGCACGGAAAAATAATCCGACGCAATGTCTCACCCTCGGAATAGATACCGAAAAGATCACGGAGGTCGTAGAGCGGTTCAACGCCGATATAGCCGTGGAGAAGGAAAGTCATAACTGGGCACTCGACAGTACCGCTTCTCATCTCTTACACAATATCGAAGTGGATTACCTGGTGAAACGCCTGGTTTACACCTTTACCAAAAATGAGGTCTCCAAGGACATATTACTGGACCTGATGATACAGGAGCTGATCGTAAGGCTATTGCAAACCAAAGCGAAAGCCTTTTTACTGAAAAATACAGACGATGATGTTTTTAATGATACCCGAATTGGAATGGTGATCAAGTATATCAAGCAAAATCTCACCGATAAGGAAATTTCCGTAGATATACTGGCCAGGAAAGCCTGTATGAGTGTATCACACTTCCACAAGAAATTTAAAAACACATTGGGGGTCTCACCGATCGATTACATCAATTCGGAGAAAATCAGATTTTCAAAAAAGCTGATCAAAGAATCAAAAGAACTCCGCATATCGGAGATCGCCTTCAAGTCTGGTTTTAATAATACCAGTTATTTTAACAGGCAGTTCAAAAAAATGGAATTGATGACACCCAGCAATTCAAGGCTTCGATAGTACCGGGTTGAATCGTTGTTTTAACGTCCGATCTTCACAGAAGTCATGGTAAGCGATCCGGCCACGGCCTTATCGTTAAAGAACGAGGTTTCGTCTTTACTGTCCTGTAACCCCAGAGTGTATAGCAGGGGGAGATAGTGTTCCGGTGTAGGGATGGCTATTTTTGCAGCTTCTCCCAGGGTGTCGTAAGCTATGAGCGAACGGTGATCTTTTGTAGCGATCCGGTTTTTAAAGGTCTCGTTGAGTTCCAGTGCCCAGTCGTAACCGTAGGTACCTTCCATTTTATCCCATGCTATCATTCTTAGGTTATGCACCATGTTTCCACTGCCGAGGATCAATACTCCTTTTTACGCAGTTTATAAAGTTCTTTTCCGAGGCTGTAGTGATATTCGGGTGGCTTGGAATAATCGATACTAAGCTGTACTACGGGGATGTCGGCATCCGGATACATGTGCCTGGTAATGACCCAGGCCCCGTGATCGAGTCCCCATTCGTGGTCGGGAATGATAGATGCGGATCGGATGAGTTCAGAAGTTTCTTTAGCCAGTTCCGGACTTCCTGGAGCCGGATATTGTACGTCGTAAAGCGCTTCGGGAAATCCCCGAAATCGTGAATGGTCTCAGGAAAATCCATGGTGGTAACCCGGGTTCCTTTCGTATACCAGTGTGCGGAGATCACGAGAATCGCCGTTGGGGTAGGGAGTGCTTCAGCTGTTTTTTTCCAGCCGTTTGAAAACTCGTTATTTTCTATGCCATTCATAGGCGAACCGTGGCCTATAAAAAGTACAGGCATCACTTTTCCGTTCTCTTTGAGCCCCGAGGTCAGGGTATGGAAGGAAGAGAGGGAAGACTCTCCGGCAGCTCCCGCCATTACGGATTTGATAAAGTTTTTTCGATCCATATTATGATCAGGTTATGGGGACACAAAATTCAAAACCCGGAATGGCATACCGGGTTTGATATTCTTTCGTGGTTTTTTTTAATTTTCGTCCTGAAGGAATTCGGCATTCGCAATAATACGTACTTCATCGCTGATCACGGCTTCCGGAAATTTTTCTCCTATCCCGAAGTCAGAACGTCTTATAGTACCGCTAACCTGGATTCCCCGGGTTTCCTTATTGCTCATCGGGTTTGTTACCAGACCCCTGTCGAGAACATTGAGATGTACGGTTTTGGTAATACCGTGAAGACTGAGCTCTCCGGTGAGGGAATACCTGTTGTTTCCTTCTTTTTTTATCTCCGTACTTGTAAAGCTCATTTCAGGATATTTTTTCGCATTAAAGAAATCGGCACTTTTCAGGTGATTGTTTCTGGCGTCTACCCTGGTGTCTACAGATCCCGTTTGAGCAACCAGGCTAAACGCAGCATCACTAAGGTCTTCTCCCTTGGCATTGAGGGTGATAGATACATCCTCAAATGCTCCGGAGATATCGTTAATGCCAAGATGGGTAACGGTAAATCCGAGCTGGGTATGTGGCGGGTCGCTTTTCCAAGTGTGACCTATAGTAGTAAATGCGCTTAAAGTGAGAAAAGCGATAGCAATGACAACTAACTTTTTCATAAGGTTAAAATTTAAAGGTTAAGAATTAATGATGTAAGATTTTCCAGCCTGCTTTTCGGCCATAATCATTTTTCAGATCGAGCTGGATAAGGAGGAACTGCATTCTTTCTAAGGTCTGGCTGGCAGAAAGGTCACCTACAATGACAGGGTTGAATCCCGAGCAGCTTATCAGTTCGGATACATTCTCAAGCGCTTCGGTATCGTTGCCTGCAATGAAAGCATCAAATCGGTTGCCATCGATGACGGGAGTTTCGAAATCCGCAGCAAAAGTCGTACAGAATGCCTTGATGACTTTCGCATAGGGTAATAGCTGTTGCAGTGCTTCGGCAGCATTGCTGTTGACATCGGTAACCATGCTTTTCAGGTCTTTGTGAACCGGATTAGCCAGGCTGATTATAATTTTCTGATTTACCACTTTCCGTATTCTCTCCGCTATTTCCTTTTCCGTACAACAAGATACTGCGAGAATTATAATTTCTGCTTCCCAGGAGGCTTCCTTAATACAAGGAGCGATAGTAACATCGGCATTGTGGTAGTCTCTCCTGATCTCGGCGAGCAGTTTTTCTGTTTTTTTAGTGTCCTGTCCGCAGAGTAACAATCTGTAATTGCCCCTGCAAAGGCTTTTGGATATAGCAGAGCCCATGCTTCCCGTAGCCCCTATGATAGCTATATGTTGTTTCGTTCTCATAATTTGGGTTTCCGTTTGACAAAACTCTGCAAGATCCTTACGTGTACCAATGACTCTCGTCAAGAAATAATATTTTTCGGGACGATCACGAATTCCTTCCGGCAATCTTTCTCCGGATCCGGCTCAGTGTTTCCGGGGCAAGCCCGAGATAGGATGCTATCATGTGTTGGGGTACCCGTTGGGCGATATGGGCATACTTGTGCATAAAAGCAATATAAAGTTCATCAGGGTGCAGGGAAATATTGCGTTAAGTCTTTGTTGCAGCTCTATATAGGCATCGGTAACAAGTATTCGTACGAAAGTTTCATATTTGTGACTTTTCTTCAGCAGGGTTTCATGAGAAGATTTCGAGATAATAATAAGTTCCGAATCTTCTACAGCCTGGATGTTATAAGTGGCCTGCTCACCGGTAAGAAAGCTGTAGATGTCCAGGATAAACTGGTTTTCAGGAGCAAATTGTATGATGTGTTCGGCTCCGTTTTCTCCGGTAGAATATGATTTTAAAAGTCCTTTTTCGACAAAAACAACAAATTTACATATATCCTTTTCCCGAAGAATATATTGCTTTTTCCGGATTTTCCTGGTCATGAGATGCGCCTGGATAAGTTCCTGCTCTTCCTCGGTCAGCGCAACTTTTTGTCGGAAATTCTCAAAATATACTCTATACATGTCTACAAGATAAATAAATTATTGATATTCTGAAAGCTGAAAGTAGGTGTGATACCAATGATAAAAAACTTTATTTAGAATAAGTCTTTTTAAAAATATATATTTGCATTCGTAACCATGAAAAACAAGCGGACAGATTATATTTTCAGAATAACAGTACCAAGAATTGGCTGAACGAAGGATTGTTCAACGAATTATTCGGCCGATATTGGGAAAAGCTGTTTGCTTTTTGTCTATCTCACACGAACGATGATGAAGCATCGAGAGAAATGGTTCAGGATCTTTTTTTATCGCTTTGGGAACGCCGGAAAAAAGTAGAGATCAAAACCAATATAGGACATTATCTCTTTAGCGGCGCCCGGTTGAAAATCGCGAAATATTACAGGGATAAAGCCTATGCTGAAAAAAGATATCCGATGTAGGGCAAGGTGTCCGTAACGAAACCTGCAACACACAGGAATATATCCTGTATAAGGACCTTCAATGGCAGTTACGGCTGATCACAGCAGAACTTCCGAATCGCAGCCGCCAGGTCTATGTAATGAGCAGGAACGAAGGTTTGAAGATCAGGGAGATTGCCCTGAAACTGGACCTTTCCGAGAAAACCGTAGAAGCGCACCTCTCCAAGGCGTTGAAATTTCTGAAGGGCAGGATACGACAGCTCGGATTTTAGTTCCTTTTTCCGGTATTTATTCACCCAAAACACGCTTTTTCCGTATACACTTTAATTTTTCCCGAAGGGACTAAGGGTTTTTTGCGGCTTGTGGAACTATTGGTATAGTAAACCGCAAAACTATGGAGTTGGATTCCGAAATACTACGGCGCTACAGCGAGGGAAAATGTTCCGTAACAGAGGTCGAAAAAGTAGAGCAGTGGCTGAAGCAGGGAGCACCTTCGGAGAAATATAAGCTCCCGGATTATATAGACAGGGAAACCGAAGAAAAACGGATGCGTAAAGCACTGTTTGAAAAAATACAGGAGAGTACACAGAGTTCCATCAGAAAAAAAAATCGTTTATCGTCTTCGGTGAAAGCACTTATGGCTGCCGCGGTGGTCATAATATTTTTATGCTGTTATTATGTGGCTCCGGAATATTCAAACTTCTTTGCGGAAGAGACGGAACAACCTGTCTATCGGGAAGTATCAGTGCCTTACGGACAAAAAATAACCCTTATTCTTTCAGACAGTACTACGGTTCATCTGAATTCCGGGAGTACTTTCCGTTTTCCGGAACGTTTCATGGAAAAAGAGCGTATGGTAGAACTTCATGGGGAAGGTTTTTTTCGTGTCGCCAAAGACCCGGAACATCCTTTCCTGGTAAGGACTTCCCGTACCCGGACCAAGGTTTTAGGCACGGAATTTAATCTTCGGGATTTTGAAGAAGAAAAAAACAGTGAGATTACCGTAAACCATGGTAAGGTCGCCTTTTCTGGGATAGACACGACACAGGTTCTTTTTCTGGAAAAGTACGGTCGCGCTGTTCTCCTGGGCAATGACACCCTGTACGAGGAAAAGGTAAAAGATAACGATGTAACGGAATGGATGGACGGGGTCCTGAAGTTCGATAACCTGTTGCTTGAAGAAGCGATTCCCGTCATAGAACGTTGGTACGGAATAAGAATGACTGTAAAAAATCCCGAATTGGAGAAGGTCAGGATCAAAGGACGCTTTCCGAAGCAGACGCTCCATGCTTTTATGGATAACCTGTCCTACTTGCTGAATGTCAGTTATGATATCCGGCAAAAGAAGTCTTTGTTTATTTATAAAATATACCAAAATGTACAATACCTCATAGAATAACCGGCTGCTCCAGCTATAAAAACACCCGGTAACTTGTCGCCAAACGCCGTTACCGGGCTCATCGCAACCATTATGCAAGACACATAAAATAATCGCAAGTAATCAAAAATATGAATTCTTTTTTAATACGACTTTTTACATTGAACTATCAGTTACCCGTCATTGTACTATTGTACTTTATGGCGCTGACCCCTGCAAGTGCCCAGGAGAAAATTCTCGATAAAAACCTCGATCTGCGTATGGAAGAAGTGACTGTAAAACAGGTACTGGATGCTATAGAAGAACAAACAGGATACGAATTCAGTTACAGCCCGGATATGATCGATCTCGAAAAAAGAGTAACGGTATCCTATCAGGGTGTCCGGTTGCAACAAGTGCTCCGGGATATCCTCGGTACACAGGCCGGGGGAATCCGGGTGGACGGGCGCCAGATACGTCTGCAACCCCGGGGAGGATTCGGGACGATACGAGGTGTGGTACGGGGAGATGACGGGTTGCCTGTGCCTTATGCTTTTGTAAGTATATCGAATACCAATTCGGCCCATACAGACGAGGAAGGGGTATATGTCATGCATGATGTGGAAGCCGGAAACAGGAAGGTAAACATCAGTGCCGTAGGATTTAACAAAGCGTCTGCCCAGGTCGATGTTTTTAGCGGACAGACAGTGACTCTCGATGTTATGCTTACCCAGAACAACCATCTTTCGGAAGTGGTGGTTACTGCCGGAAGGGTAAAAGAGAGTATTGATGAAGTACCTTCTTCCGTGACGATTCTGGGAGCCGGGGATATCGAAGATCAGATGAACATCAATACGTCGATCAGTGATATTCTAAGTTTTACCATACCGGGTCTGGGGCCTACCAGCAATAAGGCAACAAATTCAGGACAGACGCTACGGGGAAGGAGTGTATTGGTACTGATTGACGGTATTCCGCAGTCGACTCCTTTACTCAATGGAAACCGGGACATCCGTTCGCTTGACCCTATGGTGATCCGTAGGGTGGAAGTTATAAAAGGAGCTACATCTATCTACGGTAACGGTTCCGGAGGAGGTATTATCAATTATATTACTAAAAATCCGGAATCCGATAAGAAAATAAGCGGGCAAACCCTGGTCGGAGCGTCCGGGCATGTTTTTCACCCTTCGAACTCACTGGGATATCGTGTATCTCAGCTATTCAACGGAAAGCTGGATAAATTTTCTTATGTAGTCAGCGGAACGTATAATTCCGTAGGTATATTCAGGGATGGTGATGGTAACGTCCTGGCTTATGACGACGGACTTTCCGAATCGTACTCTGCCAATGTATATGCGAAGGCAGCATACGACTTTACACCCTCCGCCAAACTGACGGTAGCTTATAATTACTTCAGGAGTATGCAGGATACCGATTATATCAACCAGCCGGTACGTATCCGGAGCGTCCTGCATACGGTGTAAAAGGAGAAAAGCCCGGGGCACCTTCAGGAACTCCTCAGAATCATAATGTATATCTCAGTTACAGGCATGACGATCTTTTCGGGGATACTTCTATGGAATTTTCGGCCTACTATAACCGCTTTCTTTCTACCAACCGTTATATAGAAAGTGCCTCCGGCTGGTACGGACCGGGACAGTCGCAGATCAGTTCCATCAAAAAGGGATTGCGCCTGAACCTGCATACCCCGTGGCAGTTTGGCCAAAAGGTTACCGGGAACGTAGTTTATGGAGCGGATATTCTGGGGGACGTTACCAGCCAGCCCCTGCTCGACGGCCGGGTGTATGTTCCGGATATGGATATGACCAATGTTGCCCCGTATCTGCAGGTAAAGGCTACACTATGGGATGATTTTGTATTTAAAGGTGGTTTGCGTTATGAAAATGCCAGTGTAAAGGTCAAAGATTTTCAGACGCTCCCTAAGGGGCCCGACGGGGAAGGCAGTATTGGCGTAACCGGTGGAACCATAAATTACAAGGCTACGATGTTCAATGCCGGGCTGCGATACACCAGGTTTGATTATTTCAATCCGTTTGTGAGTTTTTCCCAGGCCTTCGGTCTGAACGAACTGGGGAGAGTAGTGCGTGCCGCCGAAGAAAGTACGCTGTCCGACCTTAAAACAGATGCCATTATTACCAATAATTATGAGGTTGGAGCAGACAGCCGTTTTTCCGTATTCATCTTACGGGGGCTTTTTATGTGAGCACTTCAAAACTCGGCGCCAATCTTGTGGCCAACGAATACGGAACGCTCATTCCCAAAAGAGCTCCGGAGCGTATACACGGTTTTGAGTTCACAGCCGATGCTCATATCAACCCGCAATGGTCTCTCGGGGCTACCTATGCTTATGTAGAAGGTAAGGCCGAGCAGGAAGACGGGAGTAGAGTGTTCCTGGGATACTCCCGTATAGCACCGCCCAAGGCTACGGCAAACGTACAGTATAAGCCGTCAGACCGTTTTAAGATACAATTGTTCTGGGTGTATACCGGGCATCGAGATCGTTTTGCACCACAGGAAAACGGGATGTACCGTACGGGAGAAGGACCGGTGCATTCGGTGAACCTTTTTAACCTGAACAGTACCTTCAAAATTACGGAAGCCTTTAAATGCAGCCTGGGTGTTGAAAACCTTTTTAATAATTCCTATTATCCTTTTTACAGTCAGTACAGTGCACACAACGACCGTTACTATATGGGATACGGAACGCGGGCGAGTCTTAACTTTACCTATTCGTTTTAATTAAAGACCACGGTTTATGTTTTCGAAATTAAATGCATGGCTTCATCTCTGGCTGGGACTTATCACCGGAATCGTTGTGTTGGTAGTAAGTCTCACCGGCTGTGTGTATGTATTTGTCGATGAGATCAAGGCTGTGGTTTATGAAGATCGTCTCTTTGTTACACCTGCTGAGGACGGGAGGAAACCTTTGTCGGAAATGTTGGATAATGCCGGGGCAGCCCTGGGCCCCGAATACGAAATAAGCCGTTGCGATCTCTTCCCCGCACCGGATAGGAGCTGGGTTTTCAGAGCTATGGATGTCGATCCTGATGGTATAGGGCATTGGAATTATTTCCGGTATTACTACCGTGTCTATGTCAACCCCTACACCGCAGAGATCATCCGTGTAGAGGATACCCGGAACGAATTTTTTCAGCTTATACTCAGTCTGCACATGAATCTGCTACTCGGAAAGAAAGCCGGTCATTATGTAGTCGGGTATTCCGTGCTTATATTCGTTTTTCTTTTGCTTAGCGGACTGGTATTATGGTGGCCCAGAAAATGGAACCTAAGAACACTGAAGCAAAGCTTAAAGGTAAAATGGAATGCCCGTTTTAAACGCCTGAACTATGATCTGCATAACGTATGGGGATTTTACATACTCATCCCGGCACTGGTGCTTGCTGTTACCGGACTGGTTTATACGTTTTCATGGGTGGAGAATATTTTATACGTTACATTCAGCGGTGGAGGGGAAAAACCGGAAAAGCATATTCCTGTGTCCCACCCTGCGAAGGATGATTCCCTGCATACTCTGGACCGGGCACTGATCGATGTACTTGACAGGTTTCCCGGCGCAGATATGGTTTCCATAAGGTTTCGGAGTTCGGAGACCGCGCCTTACGATTTTCAGGTCAGAAAAGAAAAGGGAAGGACCTATCACTTCGACTGGAGCTATTACGACCGGGGCACGGGAGATTTTTTATGGAGTTATGATACGGCTGACCTCAATACGGCCCAGAAAGTCAGGGCCATGAATTTCGATCTTCATGTAGGTTCTTTTATGGGGTTGGGGAGTAAGATACTGATGTTTGTCGTATCGCTGATTTGTGCCTCATTACCTGTGACCGGTTTTTTGATATGGTATAACAGGACATGGAAAAAAAAGAAGCCGGGGAAGGCTTGACAACAATGCTGTTTGCCTGGCGATGAAGGTTTCCTAAACAGATAGAATACAGCCGGGTGTAATGAGATGTATTACTGCTTCAAAAAAAATCCCTTGCAAACAACTTGTTTGCAAGGGATTTTAAGTGGAGTCGGAGAGAATCGAACTCTCGTCCAAACAGGCAATCAAAATGCTTTCTACGTGCTTAGTTTTCGTTTGTTTTCGACATAGGGCTGACCGAAAACCGCCTATCCTATGCTTAGCTTCTTAAGGTTTAAAACACTGACGAAGCTACAGTGTTTCTATGTTGACTTTTATGGTGCCTCCTTGCGGACCGCCGTCAACAAGGGCTATCCGGAGACATCCTGCTTTTCCGCCTTGCGGAAACTTGGCTAAATCCTACTATAATTCAGATTACGCAGCAAGAGCGTAGTTATTCTCGCCATTTAAAAGGTGTGAAACATGAGATTTAAGAGCTGTGTCCCGGCGCTCTGCATGCTTACATTTCAATTCGACCCGCTGTCAAAACCAGTCGACCCCAGTATGTAAAGAACGTTGTCTTTTAATTTGAGGACAAAGGTACGAAAAATTATTCATCGAAAACCTTGTAGGTCATCATAACAACGGTTACATTTGGTTCAAAGAGTATGCCAAAGGATTAAAAACGTCTCATTATATGAAAATAGGAATTGTCAAGGAACGCAAAAATCCCCCGGACAAGCGCGTGGTACTTTCACCTGTGGCCTGCCGTAAAGTGAAGCAGCAGTTTCCTGATGTCGAGTTGTTTGTGGAACCGTCGGATATCAGGGTATTTCCCGATAAGGATTATGAAGACGCCGGGGTAACGCTGACCGGTGATGTTTCACATTGCGATGTCCTCCTTGGCGTTAAGGAAGTTCCTACGGAGGCTCTTATACCTGATAAAAAGTACTTTTTCTTTTCACATACGATAAAAAAGCAACCTTATAACCGAAAATTATTAGAGGCTGTTCTCGATAGAAATATCGAGCTGTACGACCATGAAGTTATTACAGCGCCCAATGGGCAAAGACTTGTGGCATTTGGCCGATATGCCGGCATTGTGGGGGCATACAACGGCATCCGTGCTTATGGATTAAAGACCGGTCTGTTTACCATTCCTAAGGCGGAGACCCTTGCAGACCAGCAGGAGCTTATCGCTGTACTGCGGAAACCCGAATTGCCTGCTGTTAAAATCCTGCTTACCGGGAAAGGAAGAGTAGGGGGAGGAGCCAAAGAAATGCTGGATGGTATGGGAGTTCGGGAAGTGCTTCCTGATGAGTACCTGACCGACAACTTCGCCGAGCCGGTGTATTGCCAGATCGATGTGCTGGATTATAACAAGCGGAAGGACGGTGCGAAAGCTTCTGCGGAGGATTTCTATAAACATCCGGAAGCCTACGAATCGGATTTCATGCGATTTGCCCGGGTTACCGATCTTTATATGGCCGGACATTTTTACGGGCAGGGGGCACCTTATTTATTTACACGCCAAGATGCGGCTACTTCCGGTTTTAAGATCAGTGTTGTGGCCGATATAAGTTGTGACATCGACGGGCCCGTAGCTTCGACTATCAGGGCTTCGACGATCGCCGATCCGGTATACGGTTACGATCGTGTAACAGGGGAGGAAACAGATTACAGGAAAGAAGGAGCTATAGCAGTTATGGCCGTTGATAATCTGCCTTGCGAATTGCCCAGAGATGCCAGTGAAGGTTTCGGAGATATGTTTATGACCTATGTCATCCTGCATTTTTCAACGGTGACCAGGATGGCGTTCTGGAAAGGGCGCGTATGACTTTCGGTGGTAAGTTGACCGAACGGTTTGCTTATCTTCGGGATTATGTAGCCGGAAAATAAGCAGTCGTGCCAATCAGAGCGAAAATGCTTTGTACTGGGTTTTCTCTGTTTTAACGATAGGGTCTGCTTTATCTATTTTTTCCCGGGCCAGGTCTTCATCTTCTGCATCTGCTTCTGGTTCTTCCTGTACCTTTTCGGCTACCGGACGAAACTGTAGACTGGCATAGATAGGAAAGTGATCCGACCCTATACTCGGCAATCTCCTGATTTCATTGAGCATAAAATCTTTGGAGTGAAAAACATGATCCAGGGGCCAGCGCAGGAAAAAGTAATTGGCGTGAAATGTACTGAACATCCCCGGCCGATCCTCGGATCGAGTAACCCGCTGATCTTTCGGAAAAGTATGGTGGTGTAAGACCAGGCTACATCGTTGAGGTCGCCGAATACCAATGTGGTCTCATCTGCTTTTTTCACTTTTTTCCCTACGAGCAGCAGTTCGGCATCCCTGTCCGTAGAAGTATCACTTTCCGTAGGGCTCGGAGGCATGGGATGCAGACAGTAAATTTTTACTTTTTTCCCTGAGGGAAGTTTTACGTAGGCTTCGATGGAGGGGATATCATCCTTGATCAGAAATTTTGTTTTGGCATTTTCGAGCTCCAGGTTGGAGTAGAGATGCATTCCGTACAAATTATCCAGCGGGATCTTTACGGTATAGGGATAATCCTTCTCCAATTCGTCCAGTTTATCCTCCCACCATAAATCGGTTTCGAGGGTCAGGAACATGTTCGGTTTCTTTTTTCGGATAATCTCAATGAGTTTATCCGAATTTCTGTTGGGAGTCAGTACATTACTCACTAATACCGAAACCCGGTTCTCGGCATCCTGCTTTCCCTTAAACCGAATGACTTCCTGGTGGTAAAGCCTGGTATAGGGGAGTATTTTTGAAGTCTGAAAAATCAGGCAGGCCAGGAGGGCTGCTGCAAAAATATAATGGAAAGGACCGGAAAAATGGAAAAAGCAAAGACATAGGATGAACCCTGTCAATCCTATCAGCCATAATTGAAGTCTTGGAAAGTCGAAGATACGAATCCACCAGTCGTCCCACCGGATTAGTGGGGCGAGTGTGGATATCATAAAGACGGAAGAAAGCACAAAGGCTGTTATTTCCGGTATTTGCATTAGTTATCGTGTTTGGCAATAACCCAGATAGCATGAATAATTCCCGGGAGGAATCCAAGTAAGGTTAAAAGAATGTTCAACCAGAAGGCTCCTTTAAGACCTACGGTCAGGAACACTCCTAATGGCGGTAAAAGAATGGCGCATATTAATCTCAGTATACTCATAATATGTATGGTTTTAAAAAGATTCTTACACTAAGATAGTCTTTTCCTTTATCAGAGACAATCAAACCCTATGTAAATTTCCTTAATATTAAGTTTAATATACGTTAATATTTATTGTAGTGTTTTGATTGTCCGTGCTTATGGTTTGCTCCGGGATGCTGTGGGATTATAACGTGTTTATTGTTTTTCGGATGGCCACGAGATTGGTCATCAGCTTTTCCAGATGATCCAGGTGGAGCATATTGGCACCGTCACTCTTAGCGTTGGCGGGATCGAAATGGGTTTCGATAAACAAACCATCGACACCGTTTACTACACCGGCCCTGGCTATAGTCTCTATCATCTCCGGTCTTCCCCGGTGACGCCACTGGTCTGATTGGGTTGCTGCAGGGAATGTGTGATATCGAGTACTACCGGAGCATATTTGCGCATCGTTGGGATTCCTCTGAAATCCACGATGAGGTCCTGATAGCCGAACATGGTGCCCCGGTCTGTAATCACGGCCTGCTCATTACCGCTGTCCAGCACTTTCTGTACGGCATGTTTCATACTTTCCGGACTCATAAATTGTCCTTTTTTGAGATTTATGGTTTTTCCGGTTTTGGCTGCAGCCACAACAAGATCGGTCTGGCGGACAAGGAAAGCCGGGATTTGTAGAATATCTACGTACGCAGCAGCTTTTTCGGCATCGTCTATTTCATGAATATCCGTAACCGTCGGGATGTGAAAGGTTTCAGATACTTTGCGGAGTATTTTCAATGCTTTTTCGTCCCCGATTCCGGTGAAACTGTCAATACGACTGCGATTAGCTTTCTTAAAACTACCTTTGAAGATATAGGGGATCTGTAATTTATCGGTAATACCGACCACCTTTTCCGCAATACGCATGGCCATATCTTCTCCTTCTATGGCACAGGGACCGGCCAGGAGAAAGAAGTTATCGGCATCCGTATGTTTTATCTGTGGAATAGCTTCTATTTTCATAAGTGCTGAATTGTGTTATAAAGTTTCCCGTTCGCACAGGCAATGGGATATCGATGTAAAATTGTTGTTATTTTTTCGTTGACGGATGACTTCATACAGAAAAACACCACAGGCCACGGATACATTGAGCGAACCGATATTACCGTACATGGGAAGTTTAGCCCTGTGGTCTGCCGATTTCATGACCGAGGGCGAAATACCCTTGTCTTCTGCCCCCATAACAATAGCCAGGGGGACGTCCAGGGGCACATCGTAAATCGTATCTTCGGTTTTTTCTGTGGCAGCTACCACCTGAATGCCCGACGCCTGCATGTAGAAAACAGCATCCTTAATGTGATCGACTTTACAGATCGGGACGTTAAAAACGGCCCCGGCAGAAGTTTTAACGGTGTCTGCTGTTACAGGAGCTCCGCCTTTGTTCTGCACAATAATGCCATGAACACCGGTACATTCGGCTGTACGGATGATAGCCCCGAAATTGCGGACGTCAGAAAGCTGGTCGAGTAACAGGAAGAAAGGAGTTTCTCCCGATTCTACGGTGTTGATGACCAGGGTTTCGAGCGAATGAAATTCTACGGGAGATATATGGGCAATAACGCCCTGATGATTTTTTTGCTGAGCCTGTCGAGTTTTTCCAGGGGAACATGAGATACGTTGATCTGTTCCTTCCGAAGCAAGGTTTCAAGTTCGGAAAACAAGGCGCCTTTCAATCCTTTCTGGATAAACACTTTATCGATGGCTTTTCCGGCATGTATAGCTTCTATTACTGCACGTATACCGAATATCTGATAGTCTTTTTGCATCTTGCAAAGGTACGAAAAAGAAGTCTTGCTTTATCGGCATATAAAGAAAGGCAGATAGCAGCGGCATTTACCGGTTTGCAACACCCGAAACAGACCATGTGCTCTTTGAAGGGAGATGGGAAGTCCTGTTACTCTTTATTCTCGTCGGGAAAGCTTGCCCGTGTATTCTCACATCCTCGAACATGGTACAGGCAGTTTGCATAAGTGTGTTCTGATTTTTTTTAATGTGAATAGGAGACCGTAAAAATCAAGGAGGCAGATTTCATGATCACTAATGTTCGTTCAATCTGCTACAGTGTTGTTTTTAAGGTGAAAAAGTAATTTAAATGCGTTTTTATTAATTTTTTGATAGTAACGCATCAGCATATCCTGTTAAAAAGGAAGTGAAGGCCGTGAAGGAGAATGTTGTTTTATCTTCCTCATTTTGCCAAAAAATCCTATATTGACAGAATGAAAACGGGGGAATTATAGCAGGCATAATATCGATATACTATGTTTTTTTTGTAAAAAACTGTTAGTCAGTATGTTTTTGCCCGGAGGGAGCATGAAAATTGTATCCTTCTCCGCTTTAAGCCTCAACGTCTATACTTTTTTTTATTTTAGTAAACCAAACGAAATTCCTTGCCCCTAACAAAAAAGGAGTTCTGCTTGATAAAACCTATTTATGAACCTGAAGAAATTTCCGTTTTACAGACAGTTGGATCAAATGGATTGCGGTCCTACCTGTCTCCGGATGATAGCTAAGTATTACGGGAGATCTTACGCTACCGATTTTTTGCGCCGTAAGGCCAACATTACCAGAGAAGGTGTTTCTCTTGGGGGAATAGCCGAAGCTGCTGAAAGTATCGGCTTTCATTCTCTTGCCGTAAGTATCGATTTCAAGACCCTTGAGGAGGAAGTACCACTGCCTTGCATTGCTCATTGGCGACAAAGGCATTTTGTTGTTATTTATGCGATAAAAAAAGGGACGGTATTTGTTGCCGACCCTGCACATGGATTGGTTAAGTACAGTAGGGAAGAGTTTGTCGCCGGCTGGATAGGTAAAAGTGCCGATATGGACGATGAGGGTTATCTGCTCTTGCTCGAACCGACACCGAATTTTTACGAAACCGGGAGAGATACCAAGGTCGAATACGGTTTCAGATTTCTGTTCTGGTATTTCAAACCGTATAAAAAACACCTTACCCAATTGTTTCTCGGGTTGATTGTCGGGAGTCTTTTGCAGCTTATTTTTCCCTTTCTCACCCAGGCTGTGGTGGATTATGGTATAAATTATCAGAATCTCAACTTTGTTTATCTCGTACTGGTGGCACAGCTCACCCTTTTTATTTCCCAGACTACGGTAGAACTGATAAGAGGGTGGATCTTACTGCATGTGACCAGTCGGGTAAACATCAACCTGATATCTGACTTCCTCATCAAACTGATGCGGTTACCTATTGCCTTTTTCGATTCCAAAAATACGGGCGATATCATCCAGCGGATATACGATCATAACCGGATACAGAGCTTTCTGTCGACCACGACATTAAATACCTTGTTTTCCGCTTTTAATGTGATAATTTTCGGGGTTGTACTGGCGTATTACAATATGGGGATCTTTTTGGTATTCCTCTTCGGTTCGATACTCTATATCGGCTGGACCCTCTTGTTTATGAAGAAGCGGGCCGAACTGGATTATAAACGTTTCGATCAGTCATCCGACAATCAGAGCAGCTTATACCAGTTGATATCCGGAATGCAGGAAATAAAACTCAACGGGTCCGAACGCCGGCGGCGATGGGAGTGGGAAGCCATACAGGTAAGGCTCTTCAAAATATCCATAAAGGGATTGTCGCTTTCCCAGACACAGAATACAGGAGGGAAATTTCTCAATGAACTGAAAAACATATTGATCACCTTTATAGCTGCCAAATCGGTCATAGAGGGAGATCTGACATTGGGTATGATGCTTTCGGTACAATATATTATAGGTCAGCTCAACCTCCCTATCAACAATTTTATCACCTTTATTCAGGCCGGACAGGATGCTAAGATAAGTTTGGAGCGGTTATCCGAAATTCACGCCAAGGATGATGAAGAAAACCCCTTTGACGACGATATCATTGATCTTCCGCAAGATAAAACAGTCAAATTTCAGCATGTCAGCTTCAGGTACGGGGGAAATTCTTCACCACTTGTCCTGGATGACCTTACTTTTGAAATTCCCGAAGGAAAGGTCACTGCGGTAGTAGGGGCGAGCGGAAGCGGAAAGACAACGCTTGTAAAACTCCTTCTCAAGTTTTACGATCCTACGGAGGGGACCATACAGGTAGGTAATGTGAGATTAAAAAACATGAATACCACGGTATGGCGAAAAGCATGCGGATCGGTCATGCAGGACGGATTTCTCTTCGGTGATACCATAGCCCGCAATATTACGGAGTCCGATTCGGAAGGGATTATCAGTAAGGAAAGGCTTATCCATGCCGTCAATGTAGCGAATATCGAGGAATTTATAGAAGAACAACCTTCCGGTTATAATACCAAAATAGGATCGAGTGGTGTAAATATCAGTGGGGGACAACGACAGCGGATCCTTATAGCCCGATCGGTATATAAAGACCCTAAATATATCTTTTTTGATGAAGCTACCAGTGCACTTGATGCGAACAATGAAAAAGTTATTATGGAAAACCTGGAGGAATTCTATAAGGGCAAGACCGTGGTTATCGTAGCTCACCGCCTGAGTACAGTAAAAAATGCCGATCAGATCATCGTGCTGGAAAAAGGAAAGATCATAGAACAGGGAACGCACAAAGAACTGGCAAAGAAAAAAGGAGCGTATTTTACCCTGGTAAAGAACCAGCTCGAACTTGGAGAATAATGAGTATACAAGCCCTTTAAATTCTTTTCGGAAAACCTATGAGTAAAGCTAAAGACAAAAAGAAAAAAATAGATTTCCTGGACGAACGCTCTGACCAGGTACAGGAAATTCTCGGGGAGGCACCACACTGGATGATCCGGTGGGGAACTACCGTGGTATTTATTATTGTAATCCTCCTTATTATAGGAAGTGCGCTCATCAGCTATGATGACATGATCACCGCACGTATCACCATAACAACCAAAATTCCCCCGGCATATATACAGGCGAACAGCAATGGGAAACTGACCAATTTGTACGTAGCAGCAGATCAGCCGGTGGTAGAAAACGAAATCCTTGCCGAAATAGAGAATACTGCAAATCTGCAGGATGTGTATTGGCTGAAAAGGAAGCTTTCGGATTTTACGCCCGAGTTGGTCCCTCCGGATTCGATACCCGGGATTTTTCCTCCGCACCTTCAGCTGGGAAGTATCCGGCAGGCGTATTCCAATTTTGCCTCGCAATATCAGAAGTATGTACTCTTTCACCTCCTGGAACCCAATAAGAAAGAGATTTTTGCCGCAACACAACAAATTGAAGAACAGTATGACCTTCTGAAAAAACAACAAAATCAGCTGGAATTATTTGCCCAGGAACTGGCCCTTTCCGAATCGGAATATGCCAGGAACAAGGCGCTGCTTGACAAAGGGGTCATCTCCAAATCGGAATTTGATGCGGTGTCCCGGAGTTATCTCGCTGATAAACAGCGGTATGAAAACCTGAAAAGCGCCATATCTAATACAAGGATATCCATTGCTTCCCTGAGCGGAAACAAAACCCAATCTACAATTACAGGTAAAGAACTGACCTATAGCTACAGGCAGGAACTGGAAGGCGGGTTGGAAATCCTTAAAACGAGATCCATAACTGGGAACTGGCTTATGTACTGAAAAGTCCTATGAAAGGAAAAGTTTCTATGTTTGATATCAGGCACAAATACCAGAATGTCAAAGCAGGAGATATCGTATTTACGGTGGTGCCGGAAGAAACCGATTCTCTTATTGGACAGGTGACCATGCCGGTGCAAAACTCCGGTAAGGTTAAGGTAGGACAGGAAGTACTTATAAAACTGGATAATTATCCTTACGAAGAATGGGGCAGCTTACGTGGAGAAATTGTCGATATATCTGCTGTGCCAAAAAAAGGGGAAGCTATGTACTCTATTTATGTCAATGTCGGTAGCCTGGAAACATCTTTGAAAAGAAATTGGAATTCCGCCAGGAAATGCAGGGAAATGCAGAGATCATTACGGAAGAACTCAGCATTTTACAACGTATATTTTATCAGCTTACAAAAATATTTTCCCGTAACACTTAAGATTCGTAGATTTTTTCCTATATTGAAAGTCCGAATCTTAAACATTACAACCATGAAAAAAAGAAGCCTTAAATCGTTAAAGCTGAACAAGAAGACAATTTCCAATTTCACCCCTGAAAACATAAAAGGGGGGGGAGACTGGCCAACCTATGGCTGTGGAGATTCCTGGCCACCGGCATGTTCGGCGGTAAGACCTTGTATAGGATAATATCCTGACATCAGACTCCCCTTGTTCAAGGGGAGTATTCTACTGATATGTTTAGAAAACCATGTTGTCCGTTTTCTCCCCGGACAGGTCCGGATGAGAAAATATGGAGAATCTATCTGGCACTTAAATTCCTTACTTATGAAAAAAAAGAAGCTTAAAAATCTGAACCTGAATAAAATAATCATCAGTCAACTTGATCCTCAAAATACAGATCATATCCGTGGTGGGGCTACCGGGCTTACCTGTCAGAGTTGTCCCGGACCGACACAATCCATAAAAGGAGAGTGCCCGACAGTATGTAACAATTAAAATGTCGATCATGAAGAAAAAAAGTTTGAATAGTCTGAAACTAAACAAGCAGACGGTCTCTGCACTTCATTCAGGTACCGTACGCGGAGGAGACTGGATAAGTTATGGCTGCGGAAATAGTTGGTGGCCGGTTTGTGATCCGCCAACCCAAAAAAATTGTGATCCGGCTACCGGCGACGGTAATTGTGGAGGAACTACGGGAGGGTGCCCGTAAAGAGCACCTGTTTTCGGTAAAGAAAATTGTTTTTGAAATATAAATGTTGAGTATTGGCTGCCCCGGGGGGTAAAATCCTGGGGTGGCTTTTCTTTTTAACGTTAAAAAAGGAAAATCACAGATAGTTCTAAGCTAATTTTTATAAATTAGAAGAGTCCTAACCAAAAACAGACCTCATTATGAAAAAAAAGAAGCTTACACGAAAACTCATTCTCAAAAAAGAAAAAGTATCTAATCTGGATGGAATCAAGGGAGGATGGGAGACAGCCATAGGCTGTAATACCGATGAGTATGCTACCTGTGCTACGAATGATTGTGGAACCAATGGCTGCGGAACCGGTAATTGCGGAACGGGCGGATGTGTTACCGAATACAATTGTACCACCGATGTACATCCTGTTTCCGATCCCATTCATTGCAGAACATGCGGACCCTGCATGTAATTTCATTAAACTTAAGGTATTTAACCAAAGCTATATTCAAAATACTGGGATATAGCTTTGCTTGTATTTTAAAATTAGTTTTTCAGGAATTTTACGGATCTGTTTATCTGGTACAGGACATCACATAATATGACCAGAACCTACATTATCTTTATGCATGGAAAAGGAACTTTTGCACCAAAAGCTCAGTGAAATACACGCTATTCTCAAGGAAAAATATTCGGAAAATGATCAGACCGGGGTACTTGCCGGGATATCGGGAATTGCTCTGTTTCATTTTTATTACGCCAAATATACGGATACGGATGCGTTTGCCGATGCAGGAGTTGAGGTACTCAGCAGTAGTATAGACCGAATCAATGAAGGATTCGGCTTTCCTACCTATTGCTCCGGACTGGCCGGTACCGGCTGGGTGCTGGACCATCTGGAACAGCAGGATTTTATGGATGCCGAAAGTGATGAACTGCTCGGGGAACTCGACCCTTATCTGTACCGTGTGATGCGTTCTGACATGAAAAGCGGAAATTATGATTTTCTTCACGGTGCCCTGGGCTATGGCTTTTATTTTTTTAAGCGTTACCGAATACGGTCTCAGAGGAGCGAAGGCAGATATATGAAAATTACCTTGGGGAACTCGTCGTCCTTTTACGGGATTTGGCAGAGACGGAAGGGAATACCGTAAAATGGCTTTCCACACTCGTACCGGAGACCGGCGAGACCGGGTATAACCTGAGTTTGTCTCACGGAATGTCGAGTATCGTTAACTTTTTGTCCAGGCTGTACGCGTATGAAACGTTCAGAGACCAGGTCGGGGAAATGCTGAAAGGAGGAATAGCCTTTATACGTAACTGCCGTAACAAAGACCAGAATGGGATTTCGTTGTTTCCGAGCTGGGTGAAAGCCGGAGAAGAAGGAGATAGTGTAAGTCGTCTGGCCTGGTGCTACGGCGATCTCGGTATAGGTATATCCCTGTGGCAGGCCTCCAGGCATTTAAAGGATGAGGAACTCCATGCAGAAGCCCTGGATATTCTCCGGCATGCCGCAGGCAGAACCTCGCCGGAAAGTCATATGGTCCGGGATGCCGGCGTTTGTCACGGCTCGTATGGCAATGCCCAGATGTTTAATCGGATGTATTCCGAAACAGGAGAGCAAATCTTCAGGGAAGCAGCAGATTTCTGGATCAGAGACGGACTCGAAAAGCGGTGCACCCCGATGGCTATTCCGGTTATAAACAGTGGAAGGGCCGGGAGAGTGAATGGAAAGAAGAGTTAAACCTCCTCGAAGGAATAGCGGGAATAGGATTGAGTATCATTAGTCATTTGTCCGGAGACCATTCGTGGGATGAGTGCCTGATGATAGGTTGAGCAGAAATTTTCCCGCGATAAAATGTATAGAAATACCCATAACCAAATCTGACGAATGAACGATAACCCATATCAAAATTTTCCCGGTTTTGTATTGCGAACACCACTTTTCCCTCTTGAGTTTTACAAAGACCTTACAGGGGGAGATCGTATTCCGGAAGAAAAATTAAAAACATTATTCAAGGATACACTCATCCGGGAAGCCGTATTCCTGGCTTCTCCGCCGCTTTATGAAGAACTGACCCGTTGGGAAGCCGGAACGGTCACAGATAAAAAAAGACCGATAAACTGCGTTATGCCTTACTCAAATACCTGTCCAGAATGTCTTCCCGTTGCACACCTTTCGGACTTTTTGCAGGGTGTAGTATAGGAGTATTGGGAGCGCAGACCGAAATACAACTCGGCGGAGCGCAGAAAAACCGGAGACATACCCGACTGGATATGAATTACCTGGTGGCCCTTTCGCAGGACCTGGTTAAAAACGGAAATATCAGGAAACAATTGTTGTTTTATCCCAATACCAGTATATATCCGGCGGGCGATCAATTGCGATACATAGAATATAAATATGTAAACAGCAAACGCCATCATCATATTGTAGCTGTAGACAATTCCGAATATCTTACCGGGGTGCTGGAGAAAGCCGGTCGGGGTGCCTTGCTGGAGGATCTGGCAAACAGTCTGGTCGATGAGGAGATTACGTACGAAGAGGCAGAAGGTTTTGTCGAAGAGCTTGTAGAAAGCCAGCTTCTGACGAGCGAACTGGAGCCTTCCGTATCCGGACCCGAATTTCTGGAGCAGATCAAAAAGGTCTTGCGCAAACTGGAAGGTACAGTGCCCTTACTGCAAATACTGGACGACATAGATATTCGTCTTGCGGAACTGGATAATCATATCGGCAACGCTCCCGGGAAATATCTTGAACTCAGTGAATACCTGAAACAATTGGGGACCGGTTTTGAACTGAAATACCTGTTTCAGACCGATATGATTCTGAATACCGAAAAAAATACGCTCGATACAGCTGTGGTGGAAACGCTGAAAAAAGAATCACTTTCCTCAATAAAATAACACTGCCTCCAAAAAGTACATTACTCGACCAGTTTAAAAAAGCGTTTTACGAACGTTTTGAAGAACGCGAAGTACCTTTGGCAAAAGCCCTTGATGTAGAAATGGGATAGGATATAAACAGGATCAGGGATCGGGAGATGTCAATCCGCTGGTCGATGATCTTATTATTCCGGGTAAAAGGGCAAAGCACGAGGTTTCTGAAATCCGTTGGAGTGCGGTACAGAATATCATACAGAAAAAACTAACCTATGCCATAGGCACGGGAGCATACCTTATAACAGTTACAGACGAGGATTTCGCAAATTTCGAAGCGGACTGGAATGACTTGCCCGATACCCTTTCGGCTATGATTGAGCTGGTAGAGGAAGAAGATGTAGAAAAATATCGTTTTGGAGGGGCTGGCGGATCAAGCGCTGCCAATCTTTTGGGAAGGTTTTGTCACGGAGATGAAGCTCTGAACCTGTACACGCAACAAATTATCGACTCCGAAAAACACGCTAACAACGATAAAATCCTGGCCGAGATCGTACATCTGCCCGAGTCGAGGGTAGGAAATATATTAATGCGTCCGGCATTCCGGAATTATGAAATTCCCTACCTGGCAAAATCTGTGTTGAATGAAGATGAACAGTTGCCTCTTGACGATCTGCACATTTCCGTAAAGTACGGAAGGAATGTATTGTTGCGCTCCCGTAAACTGAACAAAGAAGTTGTCCCTCACCTGACAAATGCCCATAATTACAGTTCCAATGCACTGCCTATCTATCAGTTTTTGTGCGATATGCAAACTCAGGGATTGCGGTCGGGAGTGGGGTTTAATCTCGGGCCTTTTGCCGGAGAATACGAGTTTATTCCCCGTGTGGAATACAAAAATATCATACTCTCCGAAGCCACATGGAACCTGAAGAAGGAGGATGTAGAACCGTTAAAAAAGGAGCAAAAGGATGATGAAAAACTCCGCAAGAGCATCCGGGATTTTTGTGATAAACGAAAAATTCCGCAGTATACCATGCTTACGGACGGAGATAATGAGTTACTGATCAATTTCGGAAATCTTACTTCGGTAAGAATGCTTCTGGATACGGTAAAGAAGAGGTCCGGTTTTAAGCTCACGGAATTTTTGTTTGCCAAAGGGAGTAAGATCAGGGACGATAGGGGACAGCATTATACCAACCAGATCGTACTCTCCTTTTACAATAGTAAAAAAAAGAAAAATGAACAATAAACCTATACAACGCAATTTCATTCTCGGCGATAGCTGGTTGTTCTATAAAATATATACCGGACCCAAAACTTCAGACGTGATTCTTACCCAGATCATTCGTCCCGTGGCCCGGCAGCTTATTGACCGCGGAGTAATCGACAAGTGGTTTTTTATACGTTACTCCGATTCCGGTCACCATCTGAGGGTGAGATTTCACTATAATCATCCCGAAGCCATAGCAACCGTTATCAATAGCCTGCTCCCGGGACTAAAAGACTTCATGGACAAGGACCTGGTCTGGCAGATACAAACCGATACGTATAAGAGAGAGCTCGAACGTTACGGAAGAAAGACGATGGAACTCGCGGAATCCCTGTTTTATCACGACAGTGAGATGATTGTGAATTTCCTGGATATGATCGAAGGAGACGAAGGAGAAGAACTGCGATGGCTGTTCGCGTTACGGGCCATGGATGAACATCTGGATAGTTTCGGGTATTCCGAAGATGAGAAACTGCAGCTTATGGAGCGCTTAAAAACAGGTTTCGGAGAAGAATTTGGTATGGGCAGACCTTTAAAAAAACAACTGGACGGAAAGTATCGTCTGCACCGGGAAAAAATAGATCGTTTCATGGTTTTTGATGCCGGTTCCGATCCGGATTATGAGCCTATACTGGAAATTCTGGCGCAGAAGAAAACCGGTATAACCCCTGTTGCTGAGGAAATTATTGCCCGTAAGAACAAAGAGACCCTGGAAGTTCCGGTAAATGATCTGATGGCAAGTTATATTCACATGCTGATGAACCGCTTGTTCAAGTCCAAAAACCGGATGCATGAAATGGTATGTTACGACTTTTTGTATCGCTATTACAGGTCTTCGATAGCCAAAAAGAAAAAGCAGGTTTCTGAAAAGGCGGTGTAACGCTTTTTATAATGAAAGGGACCTATGAGAGGTCCCCTTCGATGCGATTTTATTTATGAGTTTATGCTTTTAGCGCCTTCGATAACCTTTATCTTCAGGCCCTCTTTGTATGCAATAACTTTATCAAGAACGCATTTGTCACTGCTTCCTATGATCTGTGCAGCAAGGATACCCGCGTTTTTCGCACCGTTGAGTGCAACGGTAGCTACAGGAACCCCGCCGGGCATTTGCAGAATTGATAGTACGGAATCCCAGCCGTCGATGGAATTACTACTTTTTACGGGTACACCTATTACGGGTAAGGGAGACAGGGAGGCGACCATACCGGGGAGGTGCGCGGCACCTCCGGCACCAGCTATGATCACGGCAATACCCCGCTCATGTGCTTTTTTTCCGAACTCGAACATTTTCTCCGGGGTGCGGTGAGCAGACACAATATCCACTTCGACCTCAATGTCAAAACCTTTTAATATGTCCACTGCTTCCTGCATGACGGGCAGGTCGCTGGTACTTCCCATAATTACGGCTACTTTACTCATCCTTTAATTTTTATTTAAATCTTCTTCTTGACGTTTGTCCCGTTAGGATTCGGCAAGAGATTCAACTTACGACTTTAATCGTGTTTTTTACCTTTTCGGCGATTTCTCTCGCTTTGGCAATATCTTTATTGACAATGGTGACGTGTCCCATTTTACGGAAAGGCCGGGTTTCTTTCTTCCCGTAAATATGCGGGGTTACTCCGTCCATTTTCATAATGTCTTCGATATTCTGATAGTTTACCTTTCCGGTATATCCTTCTTCCCCGGTGAGGTTCACCATAATGCCACCTACCTTGCTACCGGTATTTCCGAGTGGTAGTCCGAGAATGGCCCTGAGGTGTTGCTCGAACTGGTTGGTATAGCTGGCTTCAATGCTGTAATGTCCGCTATTGTGCGGCCTGGGAGCTACCTCATTGACGAGGATATTATCATTTTGGGTCTGGAACATTTCTACGGCCAGAAGCCCTACGTGCCGTAAGCTTCCGAAACGCGGAGTGCAATATGCTGGGCTTTTTCGGCAACGGCGGCATCTATCCGGGCCGGGCATATCACATATTCGACCTGGTTTGCCGTAGGATGAAATTCCATTTCCACAACCGGATACGTAGCTACTTCACCTTTACTGTTCCGGGCTATAATAACAGCCAGTTCGTTTTTAAATGGGATCATCTCTTCCGTAATACATTCTACATTGGAAGGCCTTCGAGATCGGAATGGGTACGGATGACCTTGACACCGCGACCGTCATAACCGAATTGTGCACTTTTCCATACAAAAGGGAAATGAATGCTTTCATTTTTCAGTGCGGTACCAATCTCGCTCGTATAGGCAAAACGTGTAAGGGGGCCGTAGGGATCTCGTGATCCACGTAAAATAATTTCTGTTTGGCTTTGTTCTGAATGGTTTTTAAGGTGGCTGGAGAAGGATAAACCTTAACCCCTTCTTTTTCCAGTTTATCCAGGGCAGCTACATTGACATTCTCTATTTCGAAGGTCAGCACATCCACTTTTTTTCCGAATTCATAAACCGCGTCAAAATCCATAAGGTCACCGGTTAGAAATTCATTACATGCTATACGGCAGGGGCATCTTCTGCCGGTCCATGACACAAGTATATATATCGTACTTGCGGGTCTCGTATAGCAACATTTTACCCAGTTGTCCGCCACCCAGAATGCCCAGTTTAAAATCGGAAGAAAAGTAGTTCATCTATGCTGTGTTTGTATTTTCCTCCGCAAAAATAGTTATTTGTTTCAGTTTACGGAATTAAGCACGGCATTTAGTCCGCCCTTTACACTCGAAACTTTGGCAAGAGGATATTTCTGAAGATATGTCCGTACCGCCTGTAAGCTACGTATTCCGCTTTGGCAATAGAAGATAAGATGTTTGTTTTCAGGAATGTCCTGGTCACGCGACATGAGTTCGTCAAGGGGAATATGTATGTCATCCGGACCGTTTATCACGGAACTTATAGTGTGTTTTTCTCTTTCGGTATGTGTTCTTACATCGATCAGGACAGATTCTTCCGGAAGGCTTTTGGACAACTGTTCCGGTGTGATCTCGAGATCTTCCGGGGCAAAGTTGCAGTCATAACCGGTATCCTGAAGTGTTTCGGGAATTTGGAAGACTGTTTTTTTAAACCGTAAAACCTGGGTCTGCAGCGACAGACAGTCTATGGTAAAGAGCTTTCCGCGCAGTACTTCTCCTATGCCACAGATTATTTTAATGACTTCATTGGCCTGGAGGGTTCCTATGATTCCCGGTAAAACACCCAGCACCCCGATCTCAGAACAATTAGGGGAGGTTCCCGGAAGCGGAGGCTCCGGGAAAAGACAACGATAGGTAGGGCCATCCAGGTAGTTGAAAACGGAAACCTGTCCTTCGAACTTAAAAATAGAACCGAAAACAACAGGCTTACCACACATTACAGCAGCATCATTGACAAGATAACGTGTAGGGAAATTGTCCGAACCGTCCACGATAATATCATATCCGGAAAACAACATCCCGGCATTTCGGAGGTCAGTGCTTCCGGATAGGAGGTGATACCGATGTGCGGATTGAGTTGTGATAACTTACCGGCGGCAGTTACAGCTTTGTTTTTTCCGACATCATCCATGCCGAACATCACCTGCCGGTGGAGGTTCGACGTGGCAACAGTATCATGGTCTATAATCCCGACATGCCCGACACCAGCCGCCGCGAGATACGGCAATATAGCCGATCCCAGTCCGCCTGCACCTATAACCAGCACTTTTGCACCTTTCAAACGGGCTTGCCCGCTTTCTCCGATCTCATCCAGGATAAGCTGCCTGTGATAATGTTGTTGTTCACCTTTGGAAAACATGGATGTCTTAATTTAAATACCAAAATAATCTATGTAGCGTATTCGTAAAATGATTACTGAGATACACTGCTGAATTTCAAAAATAACAAATAGTACCGTCTTATGATAGACGGCCTCTCTTTTTTAAACCTCAGGTAAGCTATTTACCTGCTTGTAATATGGCTCTTCCGTTAAAACACAGGCAGCCGATATAGGTGAAAAACTAAAATAGTCTGTACCCTAAGATAACAGATAAGCTCCTGTAGTCTGAGTCCCATTGCCCGCCGTAGCGTACTATTTGTCTCGATTGATATCTCAACTCCAGGCTATATTTGTCATTTATGGTATAGCCGGCTCCTAATGCCAAATGGGTATAAGAATCGAGGTCAATCCTGGGATAAAGACTACTGCCATCCGCACGGGTAATTCTCAACGAAGAATCCTGGTCAAAATCCAAAACGATTGCGGCATTGATATATAATTTGGATGTATCGTTCAGGTAAAAATAATGCCTGACAGAAATCGGAAGCTCTATAGATTTATAATCTATTCGGGAAATAATCTTTCTACCCGAAACATCATTGACGTTGACAGTTTCTTCGGCTTTATAATACTGATAGGTGGGTTCTACCAATATTGCCCATTTATTGTTGTTAAAGGGAAGAATAAATTCCCCTTCTATTCCCAGTCGAAATCCTGTCTTATTACCAAATTCTACCTGTGGTCTGTTTTTGGAAGCTATTTGTAGATCCAGGGAAGAAAATTTGACTCCCGGGCGCAGAGCTAAATGAAGCTTTAATTTTGTCCTTTTTTTATAACTGATATATTCAGATGAGGTACACGAATTATATTTAATAAAGATTTTAGCCAGAGAACTTTGCGTGTAATCGAGCCTCTCTATGGTGCTCCTGCTGATTTCCTCACATTTCAAGGCATCCCAGAGTTGCTGTTTATAGCCTACATTGGTTCCTATCTTGTTGTTTTGAGTGATATACTTCTTAAAGATCAGTGGTTGTATTTCGCTTTGGTCTTCATGCTTGAAAAAATAGCGCTTGGTATTTCCGCCTTCGTAGTAATAAAGACTGGCTTTACCTTCGATCAGGACTTTGAGGAAGAGTTCTTCTTTGTGGAAATCGGGAGCCCTGGTAGTGCTCAGGGAACTGATCCTTTCATCGTTAGACCGATCTATATTGACATGGGCCCTTATAAATTTAGAATATCCCGTAATACCAAACTCTTTGGTTGTTTTAATTGTTTTGACTTTGGAAACACCATCTTGTGAAAGCTTGTATTCGAACTCCGAAGGGTTATTTTTCCAATCGATATTTTTAATCAGGCATTCCGTTTTTCGTTCGGACTCATCAATGAAATATCCTTTTTCAAAAGAAATCTGAGCATAAGAACGGGCACAAAGCATGGTGACAAAAAGGACAAGTAGTTTTTTTTGCATAAGTTAATTTTTAAACCAGCAGGATAGTGATGTCTAATGTTACAGACAGGTCGGGGAGGGATTACCTTTTGGCTATGATTTGTAAAATTTGTCAAACATACTAAAAATGTTGAAAAGGAAACCATAATATTATCCTTCTTATTTATACCCCTTCTCCCAGTCTTTCCAAACCACTTCATACCCTTTGTTTCTGATCATGGCTGCAATAGCTTCCGTACTTCGCTCATCGGAGATCTCAAATTGTTCCAGCGATTGAGGGTCTACCGTATAACCGCCGGGATTGGTTTTGGATTCCGCACTCATGGAATTAACACCGAGCTGAATGATATGGTTCCGGAAATTCATACTTTCCCGTGTAGACAGGGAAAGTTCCACATCTTCGTCGAATATCCGGTAGGCAAAGATCAGTTGAGCGAGGTCCGTATCGGTCATGACTACTTTGGGCTCAAGTCCTCCCGAATGAGGTCGAAGGCGGGGAAAGGAGATAGAATATCGTGTTTTCCAGTACTGTTTCTGCAGGTACCTGAGGTGAAGCGCGGTGAAAAAACTATCTGTTCTCCAGTCTTCCAACCCGAATAAAGCTCCGAGTCCGGTTTTGTGAATCCCGGCTTTCCCCAATCGGTCCGGGGTATGAATCCGGTAACGAAAATTCGATTTTTTACCTTTCGGGTGATGAATTTTATAGCAGGATTCATGGTATGTTTCCTGGTAAACCAGTACGGCGTACAGGCCTTCGGCTATGAGGGCCTCATATTCGTTGGTGTCCAGAGGCTGAACTTCTATACTGATGCTGGAAAAGTAAGGACGGATCAGCCGGATGGCATTTTCAGATAATCGACCCCGACGGTTCTGTTAGCTTCTCCGGTGACCAGCAGAATATGATCGTATCCTTTTTTCTTCAGGAAAACCGCTTCTTTCAGAATTTCTTCGTCGGTAAGTGTCCTTCGCGGAATTTTATTGGTAAGGCTGAATCCGCAGTACGTGCAGATATTCTGGCACTCGTTCGACAAGTACATCGGGGCATACATCTGTATCACCTTACCGAACCGTCTACGGGTGATCTTCATGCTTTCCGAAGCCATTTTTTCCAGGAAAGGACGTGCCGCCGGAGAAATCAGGGCCTTAAAGTCTTCCAGGGTTTTCCGCTCGGAGCGCAGTGCCTTTTGCACATCTTCAACGGTTTTGGCATAGATGTCTTTCTCTGTGTGCTGCCAGTCATAGGTACTGAAGATCTCATAAAAATCCCGATTTTCTGTTGACGTTAGGGAAATTTCGGAATGTGAGTTGTTCTGAAGTGTCATAGCCATATTTTTTGTCGTGTGGTTATTCCGTGAGAAATGAAGTTAACGGACTGCTGGCTTCTGCCTCTGACCGGGCCGGAGCCAGTCTGGAACGGTACGCAATTCTTCCGGCTTCGACGGCAAGTTTAAAAGCGTGAGCCATAGCTACGGGATTTCCCGCCACGGCGATAGCCGTATTTACCAGTACGGCATCTGCTCCTGCTTCCATGGCTGCCGCCGCATGTGAAGGACTGCCGATACCGGCATCTACGATAACCGGGATGTTGCTTTGTTCGATAATAATATTCAGGAAATCCAGTGTTTTTAATCCCTTATTGCTGCCGATAGGTGCTCCCAGAGGCATAACACACTGGGTGCCGACTTCTTCGAGGCGTTTGCACAAAACGGGGTCGGCATGGATATAAGGCATGACGACAAATCCTTGTTTCACCAGTTCTTCCGCAGCGAGCAGTGTTTCTATAGGGTCGGGAAGGAGGTACCTGGGATCGGGATGTATTTCCAGTTTAATCCAGTTGGTTTCCAGGGCTTCCCGGGCCAGTTGAGCCGCAAACACGGCTTCTGTAGCTGTTCTTACGCCGGAGGTATTAGGTAAAAGGCTGATCCCTGTATCCAGCAACGAAGCGTGAATGTCTTCTGACTTTTCATCCGGATTAACTCTTTTCAGGGCAACCGTGGCGAGTTCGCTTTCCGAAGCTCGGACAGCAGCCTTCATCTGGCTGGCAGCACTGAATTTTCCCGTTCCGATAAAAAGGCGGGACGAGAATGTTTTATCTGCAATAATTAATGTATCGTTGGTTTTCATGTTTACTGATGTTTTACAATTTCGGTTGTTTGTTTACTCGGACCGGCAGCATGCCGGATAAGTTCCCCGATCATTCTGATCATGTCTTTGGTGCTGCCTGGTGTCGTTACACGTTGTTTGGGGGTGAGAAGACCCGATACGGCTATTCCTGAGATTCCTGTTTCCAGGATGGGCCCGATATCCCGTAGGGTAATTCCTCCTATGGCAATGACCGGTATATTTGTTTTCAGTTGCTGCAAGGTTTCCATTATTCGCGAATAACCGTCCAGACCGAGAACCGGCGCAAGGTTCTTTTTGGTTGTAGTAAAACGGAAAGGTCCCAGTCCTATATAGTCTACCCCTTCGCGTTGAAGTCGCTCTATATCTTCGAGAGTATTGGCTGTTCCGCCTATGATTGCTTCGGGCCCGAGGATGTTTCGGGCTTCGGCAGGGGGAAGGTCGTTATTTCCGAGATGTACCCCATCGGCTCCAATGGCCCGGGCCACGGAAACACCATCGTCTATAATGAGTACAGCTCCGTAACGGGTACAGATATCCCGAGCCTTTCCTGCAGTGTCAAATATTTCCCTTTCGGTATGGTCTTTCATGCGGAGCTGTATCCACTTCCCTCCGGAAATACAGACTTCCTGTATATGTTGCAGATGCTCTTCCGGGCTTTTGCCGGTGGAAATGTATTGCAGGGCGATATGCTCCGCTTTCCTTTTGGCCGGATCGGCAAGCAGAAAGCGGTAGGTGTATTCTTTAGCCAGGATGCAGGACTGTAACAGGTCGTATCCGCGAGCGAGATAGGAAGCTATACCGGCAGAGAGCACACAACCGCTTCCGTGTCGGTTTACATCCAGAATATTCCGTGGAAGGAGCGTTGCAGAAATCGCATCTTTAAAGTACAGGATGTCGGTTCCTTTCTGCGCATCACTCCGGTGTCCGCCTTTGAGTAAGAGGGGACAGCGCGAAGAAATGTCGGATATGACCTTCTTTATATTTCCGTTTTCGGCAATGGCCCGGAGTTCATCGTAATTTGGGGTGACCAGCGAACACATTTCAAAGATGTCAGACAATCCTCCGACCGACAGGTTTCGGTGAAATGTATATCCGCTTCCTGATTTCAGTACCGGGTCCCATATAATATCGGTCTCCGGGCTGACCTCGTGTATCATCCTGATGATTTGGCGGAGGATATCCGGATTTTCTATAATGCCGATTTTGGCTACCCTTACCGGATAACTGTTAAGAAGCAGCTGAAGTTGGTCCAGTATAATGCCGGGATCCGTCCAGTAGCATTGCTCGAAGGTCAGGTCGTTCTGAACTGTCAAAGCCGTGCATACGCTAAGTCCTGTACCTCCCAGAGCATTGATGGTACTGAGATCTGCGGTCATACCTGCACCGCTGCATGGGTCATGTCCCGCGATGGTCAGCACATACGATGTAGTCATGGTTTTCATCTTGATCGGAGTAGTTCGGATTTTTTATTGTATTGTTCCAGGAGATATCGAAAAGCTTCAACAGGAGAAGAAGCGTTCCATATATACCCGAGGACAGCTATCCCTGAAAAGCCGTTTTGTAGTGCCGTCGGAATATGCTCCGGAGTTACACCTCCCAGTGCCAGAACGGGGAAGGGAAGTTCTTGTCCGGAAAGGTCAAAGGAACGTCCCCCGTACCCTGTTTTGGAAATACTGTCAAAAACGGGGCTGAGAAAAGCATAGTCAAAGGTATCAGCCTTACAGGAAAGGAGCGCTTCGGTAGCGTGAAAGGAGGTACTTACCGACAGTTCTTTTTTTCGGTAAATATCGATAAGAGTTCCTGCATCCTTTTTTTTCCTGGCCTTTTCCGGAAGGTGAATACCTTTTAGGGTATAGTCGTCCGTAATGTCGTAATGCTGATGCAGCGCAATCCCCGGGTAATACGTTTCCGGGATCTGATCGAGGAAACGTATGGTTTCTGCCCGGTTCATTCCGGGCTTCCGGAGGTGAAGGGTTTGCAACCCTTCCTCAAACATGCCGATAATAGCGGGAATCTCATCAGGTGAGATTCCCGGGCAGGTGATGACGACAAGTTCCGGTATATTTGTGCTGCGTTTACTGTTTTTCATTTTTACAGATATATTTCACTGCCTTTCTCTGTAAATTCCCTGGCTTTTTCTTCCATACCTTCCTTGATGTCCTTGTCTTCGAGATCACGGATTTCCTGTGATATTTTCATCGAACAGAACTTCGGTCCGCACATGGAGCAGAAATGAGCTACTTTGGCTCCGTCGGCAGGAAGTGTCTCGTCGTGGAATTCCCGGGCAGTATCCGGATCGAGCGAGAGGTTGAACTGGTCTTCCCAACGGAATTCGAACCGTGCTTTGCTCAGGGCATCATCCCTGAACTGCGCTCCGGGGTGACCTTTGGCCAGGTCGGCAGCATGGGCGGCTATTTTATACGTGATAACTCCGGTCTTTACATCTTCCTTGTTAGGCAGACCGAGGTGCTCTTTTGGGGTGACGTAGCACAGCATGGCCGTGCCGTACCATCCGATCATGGCCGCTCCGATACCCGAAGTAATATGGTCGTAGCCCGGTGCGATGTCGGTGGTTAATGGGCCCAGTGTGTAAAAAGGGGCTTCCCCGCATTCAATTAACTGCTTGTCCATATTTTCCTTGATCATATGCATGGGCACATGCCCTGGACCTTCTATAATAGTCTGTACATCGTGTTTCCACGCAATCTTTGTGAGTTCGCCAAGCGTTTCGAGCTCGGCAAATTGAGCTTCATCATTGGCATCTGCAAGGCTTCCCGGACGTAATCCGTCCCCGAGTGAGAACGATACGTCATAGGCTTTCATAATCTCGCATATATCTTCGAAGTGTGTATAGAGAAAGCTTTCCTTATGATGGGCAAGGCACCATTTGGCCATGATAGATCCGCCACGGGATACGATACCTGTTACCCTTTTGGCAGTCATAGGAATATAACGGAGAAGTACCCCGGCATGAATCGTAAAGTAATCCACACCCTGCTCTGCCTGCTCGATAAGAGTATCCCTGAATATTTCCCAGGTCAGGTCTTCAGCAATACCATTGACTTTTTCAAGGGCCTGGTATATAGGTACTGTTCCTATAGGTACCGGGCTGTTCCGCAGTATCCATTCGCGGGTTTCGTGTATATTTTTGCCGGTAGAGAGGTCCATAATGGTATCTGCACCCCAACGACAGGCCCAGACGGCTTTTTCAACTTCTTCTTCGATGTTGGAGGTCACGGCAGAATTACCGATGTTGGCATTAATTTTAACCAGGAAATTCCGCCCGATGATCATAGGTTCGCTCTCCGGGTGATTGATATTATTCGGAATTACAGCTCTTCCCCTGGCTACTTCGTCTCTTACGAATTCCGGAGTGATCACTTCGGGGATAGAAGCTCCCCAGTTATTTCCGGGATGCTGACGGGTAAGTTGTTTTATGTCCTGTAATTTCTGATTTTCACGGATGGCTATGAATTCCATTTCGGGAGTGATGATTCCTTGTTTTGCATAATGCATCTGTGTTACATTCTGTCCGCTTCTGGCTCGTAACGGTTTCCGTATATGCTGAAACCGGAGTTTGTCCAGCTCGGTATTCTGTAATCTTTTGTTACAATATGCCGAACTGAATTCAGACAGTTGCTCCACATCGTTTCGCGAAGCGATCCATTGACTCCGTACCGGAGGTATGCCTTTTTCTACGTTGATATCAACCGAAGGATCTGTAAAGGGACCACTTGTATCATATACGGTGACCGGAGGGTTAGTCTCCGTAGCCCCGGTAAGGGCATGTTTGGAATCGCTCAGGGCGATTTCGCGCATCGGGACCTTGATATCCGGATATATAGCTCCCTGGACATATACTTTTCTGGAATTGGGTAAGGGGGCTCTTGTGATAATCTGTTTGCCCGGTGTTTTGTCTTTTTTCATGAGAAAGTTTTTGATTTATGAGGTAATACGGTGTAAGTGAAAAACGGGAATGTCTGGTTATCCCCCTTGCGTAGCTTTGATAATAAGGATGTCCTGTTGGTCGGCAAGCGTATACGTATCCCATTGTTTTTGCGGGATGACTTCGCGGGAATGTTGCTGTTCCATAAAAGCAACGTTGTCATCGGGAGGCAGGTTCAACGCAATGGCGATGCCTTTCGGAGGGATATTGATATGCCTGATGAGGTCTGTAATAGTGCTTTGTTCTGCTAAAGAGACAGATTTGTCGTTAACGCGTACCGTTATTGTTTCCATACGTCTTGTTTTTTAAGGGTCTGGAACAATAGGAATGCCTGTGGCGGGTAAGAATACGTGAATACAGAAAATCCGGGCAACGGATTTCGTGTCAGAAAATACAATATTCGCCTTTTCCCTTCGCCGGTATTACCCGGATCAGGTTCAGAGGGTATTTTCTCAGCCTTATTTCCTGTGTTCTTTCCGGAACAGGAGGTAAAGCACCCCTAAAGTTCATATACAAAGGTATATAAAAAATCCGGGGATAAAAAAGGAATGTAAAAACATAAGGTTCAGGATATCATTATGGTCTATAATATAGTATAAAAACTAAGGTCTGCAGAGGCTGTGTCGGGAAGGGGAGTATTCTTTCGGGCAGATATTACTATGGTTATCGCCCTTTAGGAAGCGGGAACAGTAGGTTTGTGGTGTAAAGTTTATTGCAATTTTGGGAATATGGACGGAAATAATACCTGGAAACCGGGAAGCGGATGAGTTTCAAACCGTATATAGGGGCTTTATGTATGTCTGTTTTATACTGATTTCTTTCTGTAAACACATCTGAAAGTACAGTTTTGATGAAGCGAAGGAAGTCTTGACTAAAATCTTTTTTCGTGTAAGTAATTCATCTTTAGGTGTTAGTAAAAAACATTAAAAAAAGGCATAAATTATTTGGTTGGGATTGAGAAGAGGTTATATATTTGCACCCGCTTTGGCAGAGAATGATTGATGAAGGAAGCGGCGAAAAAGTTCTTTAAAAAAATGTTTCAAAAAGTTTGGTAGAACGAATAAAGGTATTAGTTTTGCAGCCGCTTTGCGAGGGAGATTAGGAGAGTGATAGCGGGAAAGTTTTTTGAAAAAAGTTAAGCAAAAGTTTGGTCAGAATAAAAAAGGTTTTTACTTTTGCAGCCGCTTACAAAAACAGTAAGAGGATAAAGATTGACTAAGGAGTTCCTTGATATATTGTTGACAGCACTAACAGTAGCGATTTGCTCGCTACGAATTAGGAAGATTTAAGCAAGGTTATTTTGAGTATAGTACGTTAAATTTCATATCGGTTATCTTAAATAATATTTACAGATTAACGATGAAGAGTTTGATCCTGGCTCAGGATGAACGCTAGCGGCAGGCCTAACACATGCAAGTCGAGGGGTATAAATAGCTTGCTATTTAGAGACCGGCGCACGGGTGCGTAACGCGTATGCAATCTACCTTATGCAGAGGGATAGCCCGAAGAAATTTGGATTAATACCTCATAGTATATAGAATAGGCCTCTATTTTATATTAAAGATTCGTCGGCATAAGATGAGCATGCGTCCCATTAGCTAGTTGGTATGGTAACGGCATACCAAGGCAACGATGGGTAGGGGTCCTGAGAGGGAGATCCCCCACACTGGTACTGAGACACGGACCAGACTCCTACGGGAGGCAGCAGTGAGGAATATTGGACAATGGTCGCAAGACTGATCCAGCCATGCCGCGTGCAGGAAGACTGCCCTATGGGTTGTAAACTGCTTTTGTATGAGAAGAATAAGAGGTACGTGTACCTTGATGACGGTATCATACGAATAAGCATCGGCTAACTCCGTGCCAGCAGCCGCGGTAATACGGAGGATGCAAGCGTTATCCGGAATCATTGGGTTTAAAGGGTCCGTAGGCGGGCTATTAAGTCAGGGGTGAAAGTTTGCCGCTCAACGGTAAAATTGCCTTTGATACTGATAGTCTTGAATGTGTGTGAAGTGATTAGAATATGTAGTGTAGCGGTGAAATGCATAGATATTACATAGAATACCGATTGCGAAGGCAGGTCACTAACACATTATTGACGCTGATGGACGAAAGCGTGGGTAGCGAACAGGATTAGATACCCTGGTAGTCCACGCCGTAAACGATGGATACTAGCTGTTGGGACTTCGGTTTCAGTGGCTAAGCGAAAGTGATAAGTATCCCACCTGGGGAGTACGTTCGCAAGAATGAAACTCAAAGGAATTGACGGGGGCCCGCACAAGCGGTGGAGCATGTGGTTTAATTCGATGATACGCGAGGAACCTTACCAAGGCTTAAATGTAGTGTGACAGGACTGGAAACAGTTTTTTCTTCGGACACATTACAAGGTGCTGCATGGTTGTCGTCAGCTCGTGCCGTGAGGTGTCAGGTTAAGTCCTATAACGAGCGCAACCCCTGTGGTTAGTTACCAGCGAGTGATGTCGGGGACTCTAGCCAGACTGCCGGTGCAAACCGTGAGGAAGGTGGGGATGACGTCAAATCATCACGGCCCTTACGTCTTGGGCTACACACGTGCTACAATGGTCGGTACAGAGAGCAGCCACTTAGTGATAAGGAGCGAATCTATAAAACCGATCACAGTTCGGATCGGAGTCTGCAACTCGACTCCGTGAAGCTGGAATCGCTAGTAATCGGATATCAGCCATGATCCGGTGAATACGTTCCCGGGCCTTGTACACACCGCCCGTCAAGCCATGGAAGCTGGGGGTACCTGAAGTCGGTGACCGCAAGGAGCTGCCTAGGGTAAAACTAGTAACTGGGGCTAAGTCGTAACAAGGTAGCCGTACCGGAAGGTGCGGCTGGAACACCTCCTTTCTAGAGAATGAGGTAAAAGTTATGAATGTATTGGAAAGGAATAATTTTGCTTAAAGCTGTCAATAAAATAGTCTCGTAGCTCAGCTGGTTAGAGCGCTACACTGATAATGTAGAGGTCGGCAGTTCGAGCCTGCCCGAGACTACAGATGTCGAGGGGAGGAGAGAAGTTTATCCTGAGTTTATCGAAGGAAGCCTGCCCGAGACTACAAAAAGTAGTTAGGGGAATTAGCTCAGCTGGCTAGAGCGCCTGCCTTGCACGCAGGAGGTCAAGGGTTCGACTCCCTTATTCTCCACATGTACAGGGAAGGGTTTTTTAGGAAGCGTAGTTCTTAGGTATTGTATTAAGGAAAAGAGAATTAGCCGTTGGGGCTATACTGTTAAAGTAAACGGTTCGACTCCGTTATTTTTCACTTGGTGATGACATGGTGATGAAAGCTT
>JACADM010000011.1_pt1:65000-89168 | contig 89168 bp, 81 predicted proteins | sample 7512371 | NCBI WGS metagenome assembly JACADM01 (sample SAMN14389041, study PRJNA612141) | algae metagenome | isolation source: non-axenic algae culture | place: India: Navi Mumbai | collected 2017-01
CGAGTTCCGGATCACTGGGGTCAGCGGAATGGATATGACATTCCGGTTTTCTCCAAAGCGGAAAGAATTATTACTGCTATTACTGCTTTATACGATAAAGGAAGGCGGAGTGTCGTCAAGAAAAATGGGAAGCCTGTTATGGCCCGGATTTTCTTCGGAAAGTGTAAAAAACAACAGGAGTACCCATATCAAGGAGATCCGTAATATCTTCGGTAAAGAACTCGATTTGCATATCGTATATGCCAATAAAATGTGGCGAATGGAAGCAGGAGATACGGTAGAGATTGATCTTTGGGAGCTCCACCGGAAGATCCCGCTGTTTCATGAAACGCAAAGCAAAGTATTGCCGGAACGGCAGGACCTGCTCACCTGGGCAAAAATGGTCAGCAGGGAACCATGCTGCCCCAGACCGAGGTGGAGTGGATAGATAAATTTAAGTCCGACTACGCCAACAGGGTATTGGATATCCTGGTTCCCTTCATTGAAACTCCGGGGAAATTCTCGGAGGAAGAAGAGCTTCTCATCCTCCGGGCCATTCTCACTACCGACCCTTTATACGAACCTGCGGTACAACGAAAGGTTGCCATATTGGTCAAGAACGGGAAACATACGCTGGCAGGAAAAACTATAGCGCACTACAAAAGACTATATGAAAACTTTTACGGAGAAGTCTATCCGTCTGATTTTCCCGGTCATTAAAAATATTTTCACATCTTTTTTTGGTCATTACCCCTAATATTACCCGGTTGATATCCCGTGTTCGGGTAAGTTTACCTTCATAAAATTTTAAAATCAACCTGAGTATGAAGAACAACAGAAGATCGTTCTTAAGAAACCTCGGATTGGCCGGAGCAGCGACTGCAGTAACTCCGTCAATCCTCGCCGGAAATACCGTTATTAAAAACGGACAGCAGGTCAACTACCTCGAAAGGCTGTCGTATTCTTCCGAAGAAAAAGTACTGAAACTGGCACTTATAGGTGCGGGAGGAATGGGCGTGGCAGATATGAATACGGCGCTTGAACACGATAACATAGAAATTGTTGCAGTCTGTGATCTGTATGACGGCCGTCTCGATAAAGCTTCGGAGCGTTGGGGAGACCATCTTTTTAAAACCCGGGATTACAAAGAGATCCTGAAAAGAAATGATATTGATGCCGTTATTATAGGAACTCCCGACCACTGGCATAAACAGATAGGTATCGATGCACTGAAAGCTGGTAAACACGTGTATTGCGAAAAGCCGATGGTGCATTCCGTAGATGAAGGACATGAGCTGATCAAGGCCTGGAAAAAGTCAGGAAAGATATTTATGGTCGGTAGCCAGGGACTTTCCTCTCTCGGAAACGAAAAAGCCCGGCAACTTCTCGCCGAAGGAGCCATAGGAGAGATCAACTATGCCGAAGGTTTCTGGGCCCGGCATTCACCACTCGGGGCCTGGCAATATACCGTGCCTAAGGATGGAAATAAAGAGACGGTAGACTGGGAACGGTTTATTTCCAATACCGAAAAGCGTCCTTTTGACCCGCTTCGTTTTTTCCGTTGGAGAAATTATCTCGATTACGGTACGGGAATGTCCGGAGACCTTTTTGTCCATCTCTTTTCCAGTTTGCATTTTATCACCGGTTCTTACGGCCCGGACAAGATATCTGCTATGGGGGGACTGCGATACTGGAAAGATGGCCGAGAAGTACCCGATGTGCTGTTGGGGATATTCAATACCCCCAATCGGAGCAACATCCCGGTTTTAACCTTTCGTTACGCTGCAATTTTGTAGATGGTACCAGCGGATCCACTTACCTGAAGATCGTTGGGACCAAAGGAGCCATGGAGGTAACCTGGGATGATGTAACTCTAAAGCGAAACAATCATTCGGACAGTGATCCTTTCCTGGAGGAAAAAGCGAAAGAAGCCGTCAGTTATGCAGATCGCAAAAAAATACTGCCTCCGACGGAAACCGTATATCGTGCGGAAAAAGGATATAAAGGGGCTCATTACGACCATTTTGCCAACTTTTTTCATGCTATACGTCACGGGGGAACGGTTGTAGAAGATCCCGTGTTCGGATTCAGGCCGCTGCGCCTGCACTTTTGTGTAATGACAGTTATTTTCAGGATACCTATATACAGTGGGACCCTGTAAAGATGAAAGTTATCGCCTGACAAAAACAGCATTGAATTTATTTTATAAATTAGTAGAAATGAAAAAGAAACTGATAGTACTCAGTATGGCATTGCTGTGTCTGGGGGCATGCAAAACCGAAAAAAAAGAAGGATCGGCGCAAAAGGAAGCTGCACAGGCAGAAACTCCCTCTGCGTCAAACGGTAAACAGGACAATACCCTGACGGAAAAAGAACGTTCCGAAGGGTGGATGTTGCTTTTCGATGGAAAGACAGCAGACGGCTGGAGAGGGTTTAACGCGGAGTCGCTACCCGATGGCTGGATCGTGGAAGAAGGTACCTTGAAGTCGCTCGGAAGAGGCGGGATATCGGTGGAGATATTGTGTACGGAAAAGAACCCTTCGGAAACTTCGAACTTTCCGTAGAGTGGAAGATCGCCGAAGGAGGAAACAGCGGTATATTTTACCATGTGCAGGAAGGAGTACAGTATGAGGCCCCGTATTTTAATGCCCCGGAATATCAGGTGATCGATCAGACCGGTTTTCCCGAAAAACTCGAGGACTGGCAATCTATCGGAGCCGATTACGGAATGTATACACCCGATTACGAAGGAGCCGTAAAATCTTCGGGGACCTGGAATTCTACCCGTATACTGTTTACACCCGAAAAAGTAACATATTGGCTCAATGGTAAAGAAACCGTAGCGTTCGTACCCTGGTCGGAAGACTGGAAAAAACGTAAAAATGAAGGGAAGTGGAAAGACTTTCCCGATTACGGAAAATTCCGCTCCGGACTCATAGGATTACAGGATCACGGAAGTTTTATCTGGTATAAGAATATAAAAATAAGAAAACGATGAGAAAAATGACTTTAAAAAACCTTTTGGCCGCATGTACGGCTGTGTTGGTGCTCGGAGCGTGCAGCTCGGGAAAAACCGAACTTTTTAACGGAAAAGACCTGACCGGATGGAAGAAGTACGGGACCGAAAAATGGTATGTAGAAGACGGCTTATTGGTGTCCGAAAGCGGACCTGATAAAGAATACGGCTATCTCGCAACGGAAAAACAGTATAAAAACTTTGAACTGGATGTGGAATTCCGTCAGGAAGCCAATGGGAACAGCGGAGTATTTTTCCGTTCGGATATCGAAGGGACTATTATTTCCGGATGGCAGGTAGAAGTAGCTCCGCCCGACCTTCACACCGGGGGAATATATGAGTCTTACGGAAGGGGATGGCTCATAAAACCCGCTCCGGAAAAAGAAAAGGTGTTGAAATTCGGGGAATGGAACCATATGAAGATCAGGGTTCAGGGAGATCACGTGACGACCTGGCTCAACGGAGAACAAATGGTTGACTTCAAAGATGAAAAAATAGGGGAAGCCAACGGAAAAATAGCACTCCAGATTCATGATGGAGGAGGAATAAAGGTGTACTGGAAGAAAGTAACCCTGAAAGAACTCCCCGAGAACGAGTAATTTCCCGCTTCAGGGACGGAACGAAAATCCCGGATCACCGCATTTTTCTGAAAAAATGACGGTATCCGGGATTTTTATTTCTCATAATGTCTTTTGTAATGCTCTCAAATATAATTACCTTTAGATATAAAATTCATAACATGAAAAAACTATTGGTTCCCGCATTTATATTGTTATTTGCAACAGTATTTGCTCAAAAAGAAGATTATATGGACAAGGAGACAATTTACCAGTTTAAAGTAGAAGACCTCTATGGCAATGAGTTTGATTTCAGTACACTGAAAGGAAAGAAAATCCTGGTGGTCAATACGGCGAGTGAGTGTGGCCTTACCCCACAATACGAGGGTTTGCAGGAATTGTACGACGCTTATAAGAGCAACAATTTTGTAATCGTAGGTTTTCCTGCAAACAATTTCGGAGGACAGGAGCCCGGAAGCGATGAGGAAATCGCGGCTTTCTGTAAGCAGAATTATGGGGTTACCTTCCCGATGATGAGCAAGATTTCGGTGAAAGGAAAAGATATGCACCCGGTGTACCAGTTCCTGACGGAAAAATCGAAAAACGGTAAGGAAGATTCGGAAGTGGAGTGGAATTTCCAGAAGTACCTTATAGACGAATCCGGACATCTTGTAAAAGTGATTGCTCCCAGAACATTGCCTAATGACCCTTCGATAACCGATTGGATTAAAAGTTGAGTATATTCAGAGAATGACAAAAGTAAAAGTTGGACTTGTTCAGAACACATGTGTTGCTGACAAACAGGAAAACCTGGAGAAAGCTATTTCAGGGATAAAAAAGGCCGCTGGGCAAGGGGCGCAGATCGTTTGCCTGCAGGAATTGTTTACCTCTCTTTATTTCTGTGATACGGAAGATTATGACAATTTTGCCCTCGCAGAAGCAATTCCCGGACCATCTACGGATGCACTCTGCGAAGTAGCTGCAGCCCACGGGGTAGTTGTTATCGCATCGCTCTTTGAAAGCGTGCGCAGGGATTGTATCACAATACCACTGCAGTCATCGATGCGGACGGTACATATCTCGGAAAATACAGAAAAATGCACATCCCGGATGACCGGCATATTACGAGAAATTCTATTTTACTCCTGGAGACCTGGGATATAAAGTATTCCGTACCCGTTATGCGACGATAGGGGTTCTTATCTGCTGGGATCAATGGTACCCGGAAGCAGCCCGCATTACCTCGCTGATGGGAGCTGAAATCTTGTTTTATCCTACGGCCATAGGATGGGCCACTTCCCAGGACGAAGATACCAATACGGAGCAGTACAATGCCTGGCAAACCATACAACGCAGTCATGCTGTGGCAAACGGCGTACATGTGTGAGCGTGAACCGTGTAGGGTATGAACAGGACGGAGCCATGAAATTCTGGGGAGGATCGTTTATTTCGAATCCCTTCGGAACCGTACTGTACCAGGCTTCTCATGAGGACGAAGAAATTGTGGTGCATGAGATTAATACGGCAAAATCTGATGTTTACAGAACCCACTGGCCTTTTTTGAGAGACCGTCGAATAGATTCTTATCAACCTATTACCAGGACGCTTATCGATGAATCTTGACGTGCTCACCCCTAAGGAACTCGGGTATTATTTCCCTGCAGAATTCCATCCTCATGTCGCTACCTGGCTGAGCTGGCCTCATAAAGAAGCCTCATGGCCCGGAAAAATACACACGATCTACCCGGCCTATGTAAGTTTTATCAAAGAGCTTACCCGGGGCGAACAAGTCTGTATCAATGTTTGTAACGAAGCCATGAAAAATTTTGCCGTCCGGAACTGCAAAAGCAGGATGTCAACCCGGATAAGGTATCTTTCTTTATACATCCGACGAATGACGCCTGGTGCCGGGATCATGGTCCGGCTTTTCTCATCAATCCCAATGCGGATATCAGGAAAGTTATTGTAGACTGGGGCTATAATGCCTGGGGAGACAAATACCCGCCCTATGATCTGGATGATATTATTCCGACCAAAATAGCTTCGCATTACGGTATTCCGGTATATCATCCCGGTATTGTTATGGAAGGAGGATCTGTAGATTTTAATGGCAAGGGCCACCGTACTGACATCGACCTGCTGTTTGCTGAATGAAAATCGTAATCCGCACCTGAACCAGAAGCAGATCGAGAATATCTTATCAATTTTTATGGTGTGGAAAATATACTATGGGTAGACGAAGGGATTATCGGAGATGATACCGACGGGCATATAGACGATACGGTACGGTTTGTCAATGAAAATACGGTGATTACGGTTGTTGAAGAAAATAAGAGTGATGAAAATTACGAATTACTCCGCAGAAACCTGAAACAACTACATAAAATGCGTCTTCAGGATGGGAAGCCATTGAATATTGTCGAATTGCCTATGCCGGACAAATTGGTCTATGACGATATGCGTTTGCCATGTTCTTATGCCAATTTTTATATAGCGAATACCACTGTGATCGTGCCTACATACAACTGTAAGCAGGACGATAAAGCCCTTTCCATTCTGCAGGATTGTTTTAAGGACAGGGAAGTGGTCGGGATCGATTCGACGGAAATTATATGGGGATTGGGAAGTTTTCATTGTTTGAGTCAGCAAGAACCCAAAATATAAACTTTACCTTTATGAAAGACAAAAAAACAGCTTTGAATACCCTGTGTGTCCACGCAGGAGAATTGGAGGACAAACAGTTTAAAGGAGCGATATCACCTCTTTACATGTCTACCTCTTACGCTTTTGAAGATGTAGATGTCAAGCGTTATCCCGTAATTTTAATACGCCCAACCAGGAAGCGCTTTCCCGGCAGATTGCAGCTCTGGAACACGGGGAAAAAGCTTTGGTCTTCGGTAGTTGGTATGGCTGCAATAAGTACGGCCCTGATGGCTTTTTTACACCATGGAGACCACGTTGTTTTTCAAAAGGCATTATACGGGGGGACTTTTAATCTGGTCATGGAAGAATTTGATAAATTCGGGATCACCTACAGCTTCACCCAGGGCCCGGCCCCGGAAGATTTTGAAGCATGTATCCGGGAAAATACAAAGGTGTTGTTTCTGGAAACTCCATCCAATCCGCTGCTGACCATTACAGATGTGGAAGCTGTGGCAGGGATAGCCCGTAAACATGGACTTATTTCTATGCTCGATAATACTTTTGCCAGTCCGGTAAACCAGAACCCTATCGTGTTGGGGATCGATATCGTAATTCACAGTGCTACCAAATATCTCGGAGGGCACAGCGATATACTGGCCGGGGCGGTTGTCGGTTCGGACGCGCATATAGACAAGATCTTTCAACTGGGCAAAAATCTCGGCGGCAATCTCAGCGATTTTACCGTATGGCTGCTGGAGCGAAGTATAAAGACGCTCGGACTGAGAGTAAAGGCACAGAACCGCAATGCGAAAAAACTGGCCAGATTTCTCGAAAAACATCCGGACGTGTCCGCAGTCTATTATCCGGGGCTGAAGAGCCATCCCGATTATGCACTGGCCCGAAAACAAATGAAAGGATTTGGAGGCATGCTGTCGTTTGAACTCCGTGAAGGATTGGATGCCCGGTTGTTTATGAAAGAACTCAGACTGATAAAGCCGTCGATGAGCCTGGCAGGAGTAGAGAGTACCATAAGTTCGCCTATGCTTACGTCTCATGCCTTACTTAGCGAAGAGGATAGAAAGGTACAGGGAATATCGGATGAAACTGCTTCGTTTTCGGTGGGAATTGAAGATAAGAAAAGACCTGGTAAACGATATTACCAGGGCCTTGGACAAAGTGGCCGCCCGATGCGCTGATAAGGTATAGGGGAAAGAAATGACCAAATCTCCCTTCTTTTATGATTTATATGGTACTTTTGCAATGCAATGATTTTCTAATTATTTAAGGGAAGGATATACAAGTGAAACTGGATATATTAGCTATCGGGGCACATCCGGATGATGTGGAACTCGGATGTGGTGCAACGATAGCCAAGGAAATAGCAAATGGCAAAAAGGCTGGAATTCTCGATCTGACAAGAGGAGAACTCGGTACCCGCGGATCGGCGGAGATCCGGGATAGGGAGGCTGCGCGTGCAGCAGCGATACTCGGAGTGTCCGTAAGAGAGAACCTGGCGTTTGCCGATGGTTTTTTTTATGAATGACAAAGCCCATCAGCTGGAGATCATAAAATAATCCGTAAGTATCGGCCGACATTGTCCTGTGCAATGCTGTTGACGACCGGCATATCGATCATGGCAAGGGTAGTAAACTGGCAAGTGACGCCTGCTTTTTAAGCGGATTGGCTAAAATTGATACCGGTCAGGAAGCCTGGAGACCTAAACAGGTATTTCACTATATTCAGTGGAAAAATCTTACTCCCGACCTGGTCGTTGATGTATCCGGATTCGTAGATGTAAAAGTCAAGGCAGTTGCTGCTATACTTCACAGTTTTTTGATCCGGACAGCAAAGAACCGGAGACCCCGATAAGCAGCCGTAATTTTATGGATAGCATTACATACAGGGCCAGAGACTTAGGCCGGATCATAGGTGTGGAGTCTGCCGAAGGATTTACGGTCGAACGTTATGTGGGTGTACATTCATTACACGATTTGATATAAAAAATGTGTTTTTTATTTGCAAATCAACTATAAAAATTTACCTTTGCATCCGCAAATAAATGGTGGTTGTAGCTCAGTTGGTTAGAGCGTCGGATTGTGGTTCCGAAGGTCGCCGGTTCGAGACCGGTCTTCCACCCCTGAAAAGAGTGTTCTGTGAAGAGCACTCTTTTTTTTGTACATTATTATAACAATACGAAGAGATTGAGAGATTCCGCAATTGTACGCTTACACATGTCGTAATAGAAAGTCGTTATGTGTTTCAGGTCAGAGATAGGGCAGTCATAAAATCCGTAAGCCGGATAAGCAGGTTCTTAAGGACTTACACCAGACGTTGTGGTAATAGGTCCGGAGGCTCGCATCAGATATCCCCATATCTTTTGAGACGGATCCGGAGCGGAGAGTGAGGGTATAGCATGTTGGCAGAGTATAACAAGAGACCTTTATTTTACCTGAAACAATCCTTTTCAGAGAAGTACATCTTAAAATGGAAGGTATAAAAAAGGTCCCGGACAGTTTAGTATTCCGGGACCTTTTTATGAGATTGTGATATCGGAATGTTACTCCGTAGCTTTATCTACAACCGGGCGGTTTTCGCGGTTGGCGATTTCCCAGGCTGTGTAAAATACGAGTCTGGTGCGGTTTTCCAGTAGATCGTAGTTGATTTTGTCAGGTGTGTCACCAGGTTTGTGATAATCTTCATGTGTGCCGTTAAAATAGAAAATAACGGGAATATTGTTCTTTGCAAAATTATAATGGTCGCTGCGATAGTAGAATCTGTTGGGATCATTGTCATCGTTATATGTATAATCCAGTTCTACATTACAATATTTTTTATTGACTTCTTCGGAGAGATTGTGCAGTTCCGTGCTCAGTTTGTCCGAACCTATAAGGTAGACATAGTTACGGTCTCCCTCTCTTTCGGGGTCAATGCGGCCTATCATATCGATATTGAGGTCAGCCACCGTGTTTTCGAGCGGAAAGATAGGATGTCTTGTGTAATAATCAGATCCGAGGAGCCCCTTCTCTTCTCCGGTAACATGTAAAAAGACTACCGAACGTTTTGGGGTCACTCCCGCATCAGCAGCTTTTTTGAAAGCTTTGGCGATTTCCAGAAGTGCTACAGTACCAGAGCCGTCATCGTCTGCACCGTTATTGATCTGCCCGTCTTCGCTGATCCCGATATGATCGAGGTGTGAAGATATAACGAGGTATTCGTCTGGTTTTTCAGAACCTTTTATAAAAGCCACAACGTTCTCGGAAATAACCTCTTCTGCTTTTCCTGTGAACTCCAGGTCAAAATCTGCATCGATAGCTGTCCCGTTCTTGATTTTTTCGAGATCCGGACTGATCTGCCTTGCGACATTGTCATTGATAAAAGCAAAAAAGAAATCATCATCGTTCCCGCCTTTCAACTGCATTCTTCCGCTTCCTGCTCTCTCTTTCATAAACTGGAACTGACCTGCTATCATCGGGTAGTTCCTGCTGTCCAGCATGAGGACTCCTTTGGCCCCTTTTTTGGCTGCTATATCCAGCCTGTCCGGCATGGATATCTTTATATCGGACCATTTTGAGGCAGAAGTTGTTCCGGATATTACATAAGTACCATCTGCATTTTTGGGTTCGCTAACCAAAGTGAGGAGGATTTTTCCTTTTACATCCAGGTCTTTAAAATCGGAATATCCTGCATCTTCTATACCATATCCTGCAAAGATGATCTCTTCGGCTTTATACTGGTCTTTAGGAGGGGATTGAAACGTGACAAAGTCTTCTCCCATAGCAAACTTCTTGTCGTTTACAGAGAGTGTACCTTCGGGCATACCGCTGATTTCCAGAGGTACTTCCTGAAAATAGTTACCGTTTTTCTGTGCAGCGGATATTCCGAGTTCCACATAGTGGTTTTTGAGGTATTCGACCGCTTTTTTCTGTCCGGGCTTTCCGGTTTCGCGCCCTTCGAATTCATCGGAGGCGTAGGTGTAAAGATGATCTTTGAGATCCTGCTCGGTAATGATTTTTGCATAGGGCACCGGATCGTACGAAGGTGCCTCTTTAGAAGGAGTCGTGGCTTTCTGGGAGCTGTTGCATGCGAAAGCGAAGGACAATGCCAAATAAAGTATTTTTCTCATTGTAAACTATATAAATTTGTCAAATATATAGAAAATGGGAAATATGGGGAGGGAATGTTTTCTTAAAGTTTGGGAAGCGGAGGTTAACAGGGTAAGATTGGGGGCAAAGTGAGTGTTTTATGGTGAAATTTGAAAGGGATGTTTAATTGGCCACATCACTAATGAATTTAATGCGGTACAGCCGGATTTCTTCGTCCTCGAAGTCTCCGTCGAACTCTTCCATAGCCATGGATATCTTGTCTGAATCGGCTTCGAGGAAGTACTCGTGTAATTCTTCCTGCTGATCCTCATCGAGAATATCGTCTATCCAGTAGTCTATATTGAGCTTGGTGCCACTATAGACGATCTGTTCCATTTCCTTGATAAAATCGTCCATTTCCAGGCCTTTGGCATTCGCGATGTCGTCGAGCGGTAATTTACGGTCCACGCTCTGTATGATATACAGTTTAAGAGCAGAATTGGCTCCCGTACTTTTTACTACGAGATCATCGGGACGAATAATATTATTGTCTTCTACATAGCGGTTGATAAGAGCTATAAACGGCTTGCCATACTTTTTAGCCTTGCCTTCACCCACTCCGTGTACATTGAGCAGTTCCGCCAGGTCTACGGGATATTTGAGGGCCATATCTTCGAGTGAAGGGTCCTGGAAAACCACAAACGGGGGAACTCCCATTTTCTGGGCTTCCTTTTTACGCAATTCTTTCAGCATTTTCAGCAGCCCTTCATCAGCAACGATACCACTGCCTTTTTTTGCGGCTATGATGGTATCATCCTCCGTGGTTTCGTAGGTATGGTCTTCGGTCATCATAAAGGAATGCGGGGACTCCAGGAAATTTTTTCCTGCTTCCGTAAGAAAGAGTACGCCGTAAGTCTCGATTTCTTTTTTGAGCAGCCCGGCTACCAGGGCCTGGCGTATGAGTGCCATCCAATATTTGCCTTCTTTTTCCTGCCCGCTCGCGAAGAAAGGTTTCTCATCGGTCTTATGGGATTTGATGAGAGCGTTGATTTTTCCGGTTAGTACGTTTACAATTTCTTTGGCCTTGAATTTTTGTTTGGTACTTTTTACGATAGCGAGCAATTTGGCTACGTCGTCTTTGGCTTCGTGTTTTTTCTTGGGGTTCCGGATGTTATCGTCCATATCGGCTCCTTCTCCGTTGACTTCATCAAATTCCTCTCCGAAATAATGGAGTATGAATTTCCGACGCGACATGGAAGTTTCGGCGTAAGCCACCATTTCCTGGAGCAGGGCATGGCCAATTTCCTGTTCGGCGACGGGCTTGCCCGCCATGAATTTCTCCAGTTTTTCGATATCCTTATAGGCATAAAAAGCAAGGCAATGGCCTTCTCCGCCATCTCTGCCTGCTCTACCGGTTTCCTGGTAATAGCTCTCAATACTTTTCGGGATATCGTGGTGGATGACAAAGCGTACATCAGGTTTGTCTATCCCCATACCAAAGGCTATCGTGGCCACGACGACATCGACATCTTCCATGAGGAACATGTCCTGATGACGGGCTCTGGTTTTAGCATCCAGTCCGGCGTGATACGGAACCGCACTGATCCCGTTAACCTGTAGGGTCTGTGCGAGTTCTTCGACCCGTTTTCTGCTGAGACAGTAGATAATACCCGATTTTCCCGGGTTCTGCTTTACAAAACGGATGATGTCCGCGTCGACATTTTTGGTTTTCGGACGAACCTCATAAAAGAGGTTCGGACGGTTAAAGGAGGCCTTGAAGGTGTTGGCATCGGTAATCCCGAGGTTTTTGAGGATATCTTCCTGTACCTTCGGGGTCGCTGTGGCCGTAAGGGCAATAATTGGGATATCATCCCCCAGTCGGCGGATGATAGTCCTGAGATTCCGGTATTCCGGGCGGAAATCGTGTCCCCATTCCGAAATACAGTGCGCCTCATCAATGGCTACAAAAGAGATTTTTACGGAGCGTAAAAAATCGATGTACTCCTCTTTGGTAAGAGACTCGGGAGCGACATAAAGTAGCTTGGTAGTCCCTTCCCGGATGTCCTGCATAACGGTTTTCACCTCATTCTTGGTCAAGGAGGAATTTAGTACATGAGCAATGCCTTCTACGGAAGACAATCCCCGCAAGGCATCTACCTGGTTCTTCATTAGTGCTATCAGAGGAGAAACCACGATCGCCACACCGTCCTGAACTAACGCCGGTAATTGGTAGCAGAGCGATTTTCCGCCACCCGTAGGCATAATCACAAATGTGTTGTGATTGTTTACTATGCTTTGTACGACACCTTCCTGTAATCCTTTGAATTGGTCAAAACCGAAATATTGCTTTAACTTTTTATGCAAGTCAATTTCAACTGAACTCATTCTATCGTTTTACTATTTTACATACATTTGCACAACTAAAGATATAACATTCTTTACTTTTTACAAACAATAAATCTTTAAAATAATTTTGAGTAATAACGAGGCTATAAAAGCGGTTGCAAAAGAAGTAATTGAAATTGAAAGTAGCGCTATAAGTCACCTTAAATCTTTGATCGATGACGAATTTTCCAGTGCTGTCGAATATATTTTTAACAGCAACGGGAGAGTTATTATTACAGGTATAGGGAAAAGTGCGATTATAGCTACAAAAATAGTGGCAACACTCAATTCAACCGGAACACCTGCAATTTTTATGCACGCAGCGGATGCTATTCACGGTGACCTGGGGACCATTCAGAAAGAAGATGTGGTTATCTGTATTTCCAAAAGCGGAAATACCCCGGAGATTAAGGTGCTGGTGCCTTTACTCAAAAACGGTACGAACAAACTTATCGCTATTACATCCAACAGAGATTCGATACTGGGACAACAGTCCGACTTTGTACTCAACGCCTACGTGGAAAAAGAAGCCTGCCCTAACAATCTTGCTCCTACAACAAGCACTACGGCACAATTGGTCATAGGTGATGCCCTGGCAATATGTCTGTTAAATCTCAGAGGGTTTACCAGTAAAGATTTTGCAAAATATCATCCGGGTGGATCACTCGGTAAAAAATTGTACCTTCGGGTGCGCGATATCTCATCGGCCAATATGAAACCCCAGGTGAATTCCGGTGCAGATGTGAGAAAGGTGATTGTCGAGATCTCGGAAAAAATGCTCGGAGCGACCGCAGTGATCGAGGAAGGCAGGATCGTAGGGGTCGTTACCGATGGAGACATCAGGCGGATGCTGAACAGATATGATAGTATAAATGGTCTTACCGCAGGAGATATTATGAGCAAAAACCCAAAAAGTATCAATGCAGATGCAATGGCGGTAGATGCTATGGAGATTATGGAAAAAAACAGTATCTCGCAGCTCCTGGTTGAAGAAGACGGCGAATATGCGGGCGTTATTCACTTGCATGACCTAATAAAAGAAGGAATTATATAATGGCAAAAAAGAAGCAGGAGGAGATGTCTTTCCTCGATCATCTGGAGGAACTCCGGTGGCACCTTATCAGATCTACACTCGCAATCGTTATTGTAGGATTCTTAGCGTTCCTCGCCAAAGATTTTATTTTCGATACTATTATTTTCGGACCGAAGAAGGCCGATTTTGTTACTTATGAGTTTTTCTGTAAGCTCTCAAGGTCATTAGGGATGGATGATAGTTTCTGTTCCGGAGATTTACCGTTCCGGATTCAGAGCCGTACCATGGCCGGACAGTTTTCCGCACACATCTGGACCGCTATCTGGGCAGGGTTTATTATAGCATTTCCGTATATACTTTATGAATTCTGGCGCTTTATAAGTCCGGGGCTATATGAAAATGAGCGAAAAAATGCAAGAGGTTTTATCCTGATCGCCTCCCTGTTGTTTTTTACCGGTGTCTTGTTCGGATATTATATTATATCTCCCTTGTCCATAAATTTCCTGGCTACTTACCAGGTGAGTGAGGAGGTACACAACGATATCGATCTCACTTCTTATATAGCTACGATACGATCTTCGGTAATCTCGTGCGGGTTAATCTTTGAACTGCCTATTGTAATCTTTTTCCTGACTAAGATAGGACTGGTAACCCCGGAATTTTTGAAAAAATACAGGAAGATTGCCCTGGTCATTGTGCTTATTCTTTCTGCTGTTATTACTCCTCCTGATATTACCAGCCAGATTGTGGTTTCCATACCTATAATTATTTTGTACGAAGCGAGTATTATCATATCGAGATATGTGCTTCGAAAACAGGAGAAGAAGGAAAAGGCGCTTAGAAAATCGTAGAACATTGTTTTATTGTTTAAAGAGAAAAAAGAGCGATGGCAGATATAGTAAATGAATTTAACGATTACCGTTCCAGGATGAACGATCGTATTCTGGAAGACAACAATAAGATTATAAAACGTATATTCAACCTGGATACCAATGCCTATATGGCGGGGGCCCTCGATGTACGTACCAAGGAACTTCTCGGATTGGTGGCTTCGGCAGTGTTGCGTTGTGACGACTGTGTGAAATACCACCTGGAGAGCTGTCATAAGGAAGGACTCCGTGGAGAAGAAGTCATGGAGGCCCTCGGGATTGCAACTTTGGTAGGAGGAACCATTGTAGTTCCGCACCTGCGAAGGGCTTATGAATTCTGGGATGCCCTGGAAGCACGGGAGCGGAAATAGAAGAAACTCCCGAAAAGACAAAAGGTCTTCGGGATACGAAAACAGAAGGGCGTTAAAGTATGCCTAAAGAGGAGCCTGTGTGCGGGGTCCGGAATGTTTTTTCTTATTTTTACTTGCTAAGTAAGATTACACATGAAGCTGAGAGCGGAAAATATAATGAAGTCCTACAAAGGGCGACAAGTGGTAAAAGGAATTTCACTGGAAGTTAACCGCGGTGAGATCGTCGGGCTTCTCGGGCCTAACGGCGCCGGGAAAACAACCTCTTTTTATATGATTGTGGGGCTGATCAAACCTAACGGTGGAAAGATCTACCTCGACAACCTGGATATTACCAGGTACCCCATGTACAAAAGGGCGCAGAACGGTATCGGTTATCTGGCCCAGGAGGCATCGGTATTCCGTAAACTGAGCATCGAAGAGAATATTCTTAGCGTGTTGCAGCTTACCAAGCTCTCCAAAAAAGAACAGCAGATGAAGGTGGAAGCCCTTATCGAGGAATTCGGACTGGGACACATCCGCAAAAGCAGGGGAGACCTGCTTTCGGGAGGGGAGCGAAGACGGACAGAAATCGCAAGGGCGTTGGCCACCGACCCCAACTTTATTCTGCTGGATGAGCCGTTTGCAGGGGTCGATCCCGTCGCAGTGGAAGATATTCAGCGAATTGTCGCACAGCTCAAAAACAAAAATATCGGTATTCTTATTACCGATCATAACGTACAGGAAACCCTGGCCATCACGGAGCGCTCCTACCTCATGTTCGAAGGAAGTATACTTAAAGCCGGAGAGCCGGAAGAACTGGCCGCCGACGAAATGGTGCGGAAAGTATATCTCGGGCAGAATTTTGAACTTCGTCGTAAGAAGCTCGATTTCGATAGTCAGTAATCTATATTTACACGTTATTTATAGCTCCTCGTGACTACAGATATAATATCCCGGAACCTGTTCTTATAGATGTTATTTTTCCGGATTACCTCACTGTCTGACGTTTTTTAAGTTATAATTTATTATTATTGTTTTTTTTTGTTGATAGATTTTTATTATATGTTGAGTGCCCCCTATTCGTAAAGAATGACTTCGGGATGGTATCCGGCTTTTTATAATGTATTTGTTCTTAGCAAGGTATCACGCTGTTTCGGGTAGGATGGATAAAGAAATCATGGTTTCTTTCGGGGCAGTCCCCGGTTTTTTTCAGGTGATTATTTCAAAAATAACGGTTGAAAATATTCATAACCTGTTAATAAATATCTTTCTGTAAAATTTAGAATTAAGATATATTTGTAGTGAACACAAGAAATCTCCTTTTGCGCATACTTTACGGAAGGAGTCTTAAAAACTAACAGATGAAGTTTATTGTATCCAGTTCGTATTTATTAAAGCAACTACAGGTTTTGGGAGGGGTAATTAACAACAGTAATACCCTGCCTATCTTAGATAATTTTTTGTTTGAATTAAGCGGAGAAAAGCTTACGGTTTCGGCTTCGGACCTGGAAACTACGATGAGCGCTGTGTTGGATGTGGAGTCTGAGAGCGAGGGGAGTATAGCCGTGCCGGCGAGATTGTTACTCGATATCCTGAAAACTTTCCCGGAGCAACCGCTTACTTTTGTAATGGAAGATAACAGCACGATCGAGATCAGTTCGAACCACGGTAAATATGCCCTGGCCTATGCAGATGCTTCCGAATTTCCTAAAACCGTAGAACTTACCGATCCGAGTGCTACGGCTATCGTAGGGGATGTTCTGGCCACAGCTATAGCAAAGACTATTTTTGCTGCGGGGAATGATGACCTTCGCCCGGTGATGAGCGGAGTGTTCTTCCAGTTCTCTCCGGAAAATCTCACTTTTGTGGCTACCGATGCGCATAAACTGGTAAAGTATCAGCGTACCGATCTTTCTGCAAGTGAAGTAGCGGAATTTATCATGCCCAAAAAACCGTTGAACCTTCTCAAAGGTATACTCGGAGGTAGTGAAACTGAAGTAAAAGTGGAGTATAACGAGAGTAATGCAAAATTTACTTTTGACAATGTAGAGTTAGTGTGCCGCCTTATAGATGGTAAATACCCGAACTATGAAGCTGTAATTCCAAAAGAAAACCCGAACAAACTGAATATCCACAGAACACAGTTCCTGAATTCGGCACGAAGGGTGAGCATTTTTTCGAATAAGACCACACACCAGATCCGTTTGAAAATAGCAGGTGCCGAACTCAATATCTCTGCGGAAGATATCGATTACAGTAACAAGGCAGAAGAAAGGCTGACCTGTGAATATCAGGGAGACGACATGCAGATAGGCTTCAATTCAAGATTCCTGATCGAAATGCTCAACAACCTGGCTTCTGATGAGGTGTCTCTGGAGATGTCTTTGCCAAACAGAGCAGGTATCCTTACTCCGGCAGACGGACTTGATGAAGGAGAGTATATTACCATGCTGGTGATGCCGGTAATGCTCAATAACTAAGAACTGTTTTTAGTTTTATATATATATGGGCCGTCCCGGAAAGGGACGGCTTTTTTATAGGGAAAAAGGGATTGATGCCTGTTATACCCGGCAAAATCAGAATTTTAGTATCTTTAACAGAAGAACTATACACGCTAACCTAATCAGCAGATTATTCATTGAGACTTTTAGAAATTATTATAAAGAAAGAGGATAAGGAAGCCCTTGAAAAAATCCTTGATGTCGAAGAAGTTATTGAGAAGTGGATTTCGGAAACCGTTGATGAGAAATTGGTTGTCAAGGCACTGATACGCGATGAGCACACCAAGGAGTTACTGAACGATCTGGAAAATAAATCGGATTGCCGTGTGGTTATTCATCCCGTAGAAGGCGTGTTGCCCAAACCGGAATCTGTCGAGAATAAAGAGGACAAAACCATAGGTTTCGGAAAATTTATTGCAATAAGTAAAGAAGAACTCTACAGTGATGTTGACGAACCTGTGAGCCTGTCCGCCAATTTTATCCTCATGGTAGTGCTGTCTTCTTTTGTAGCCGGAATAGGTATACTCAAAGATAACGTCGCAATCATTATCGGAGCTATGGTGATCGCACCCTTTCTGGGGCCGAACATGTCTATGGCATTCGGGACTACACTGGGAGATCTGAAAATTATAAAAAAGTCTATGATTACCGGTGTGGTTTCTACTTTGATAGCACTGGTTATTTCGTTTTTCTGGGGAATGCTTGCCGGAGATGTCGGCAATATTACAATGGATCCTAAACCGAGTATCGAAGACATTATTCTTGCCCTGGTATGTGGTTTTGCCGGAGTAATCTCTGCATTGGGTGGACAGGGAGGTTCCCTGGTAGGTGTTATGGTGGCAGCGGCATTGGTGCCTCCCCTGGTAAGAGCCGGACTTTTGCTGGGCGGAGCTTATTATACTGATGCGTTGAATTCCTTTGTTATATTTGCTACCAATATTATCTGCCTGAACATAGCCGGGATCATTACGTTTTACCTGGCCGGGATACAGCCGGGAAAATGGTGGGAAAAAGAGAACGCCAAAAAGAAAACCCGGAATGCTTTTCTGATCTGGTCCCTGGCCCTGGCCCTGATTATTATAGCGGTTTTTCTGATACGAAAGCTGGGCGGAGACGAATAGAACGATATCATTCCCCATAAAAAAGTGCCTGATGCAGGCACTTTTTTTAGATCGGTTGCGGCCCTGTCGGAAGACCGTAAAAATTCTATTTTTATTTAGTCCCGGTAGTATCTGTTTTTTCCAGTTCCCTGATCTGACGGACGTATTCGTCTAATGCTTTTCCGTATTTGGAAGCAGCTACCTCCGGAGTGAGGGAGTTGTTTATAGTGTCCAGGTACTTCAGTCTGGCGTTGGCAGCGTCGGCAAGCGCAACGTAGGGTGCAACGTATGAGTCTTTATTACCAAGAGCAAAATTGAGGGTGTACAGGTAACTTCTGGTCATATTTTTCCCGGCAAGTTGCGCCAGCGAGTCCCGTTTTACGGAATCATTGCCTACTCTTAATTGCTCGGCTACAAGTTCGAGGTTCTTTTCGCGAAATCTGCTCATCATTTTTTCGTACTCTTCCAGCTTCTTCTGTGTTTCGGAACCTTCGATACGGGCTTCCGCAGAAAAGTAATCCCAACTCGTATTGATGGTGATATCTCCCTTTTCCCCGAAAAATATCAGGCTGGTATCCTGGTTAATGCTGTTATGCCGGTTTACGGAGAGGTAAAATATTTCCGGATCTTCTATTTCCGTAGTGAAATCGAAATTACTGTTGCCATCTACAACGAGAGAATCCAGAGTGACCAGCGTAGAATCCTTTACCTTTTGAAGATAGATTTTGCCTTTTTTCAATCCCTTTACCTGTCCGGTCAGATGCATGACATTTTCATTTCGGTTACAGGAAAGAAGCAGTAACAGGCCGGCGGCAACGGCTAAAGTCTTGTTTACGGATATCATATTTTTTTACAAGATTAGATTAGAGGTGCAAATATCTTTATTCTGTTTTATATATACTACACTGTCGAAGCAATTTCCATAAGCCATGCGCACAACATGGCTCCGTAAGTACCCACTGCATATCCGAATACGGCGAGCAGTACCCCTACGGTAGTCAGAGAAGGGTGAAAGGCGGCGGCAACTACAGGGGCGGATGCAGCTCCTCCGACATTGGCCTGGCTGCCCACCGCGAGGAAAAAATAAGGAGCTTTGATCCACTTGGCCACCAGAATAAGCAATCCGGCATGAATGGTCATCCAGACAAGCCCGATAGCCAATAGCCCCGGATTGTCAAAAACCGTGCGCAGATCCATTTTCATTCCTATGGTAGCCACCAGGATATAGATACATACACTTCCTATTTTTCCGGCTCCCGCACCCTCGTAATTTTTAGCTTTGGTAAAAGATAATACAATACCTATTGCGGTAGCTATGGTAATCATCCAGAAAAACTGGGACCCAAAAGAAGAAAGCGCATTTTTTTTGTCGTTTACAGCCTCAAAAGTAGAGGTCAGGAATGCGGATATTTCGTTGGCTCCCCAGTGCGCTATGCCTACGGCGGTGAAAGCTATGGCCAGTATAATCATCAGGTCGGTGAGCGAGGGCGTCCTGGTTACTTTGGCAGAGAAAGCCATTACCTTGTTTTTGAGCTCTTCGATAGCGGAGTCATCTGCTTTGAGCCACCGGTCTATCTGTTTGTTTTTTCCGATACCGAAAAGGATAACCGCCATCCATAAATTAGCTACTACAATATCGACCAGTACCATGGCACCGTATTTCTCATTGTTGAAGTGAAAAATTTCCAGCATGGCAGCCTGGTTGGCACCTCCGCCTATCCAGCTTCCGGCTATGGTGGCCAGTCCCCGCCATACGGCATCAAATCCTGCGCCGCCTACCGTATCCGGAGATATGATCGAAATGAGGAGGATAGCCAGGGGACCTCCTATGATGATACCCAGAGTTCCTGTAAAAAACATGATCAGGGCCTTTGGTCCCAGGTTAAAGACAGCCTTAAGATCAATACTCAGGGTCATCAGTACCAGGGCTGCAGGCAGCAGGTATCGGCTGGACATGTAATACAGGTTCGATATCCTGTAATCGATAAGTCCCAGAGAATTGAAAATGGCCGGAACCAGATAGCACATTAAAAGCGAAGGAACAATTTTGTAAAACTTGTTCCAGAATCCTGTGGGTCGCGAAGATGTATAAAAAACAAATCCGAGGGCCAGCATCAGCAGGCCGAATACTATAGTGTCGTCTGTAAAAACAGGAGTGCTGTTCATATAAAAAGGTGGTTATTTTGCGGCAAAATACGAAAATACCACAGAACACCCCGAAAGTTTTATATTTTTTCGCAGGTTTGGCATTCCCGTTGAAGCATCGTATTCATCGCTACAGAGAATGGCCGGTTTTTATGGTAGTATCTGCTTTATATATTGTGCCACACCGTCTTCTTTATGATGTACGGTAACCGCTTTGGCTACAGCTTTGACCTCATCCCTCGCGTTGGCCACAGCTACCCCGTGCCCTACGGCAGCGATCATTTCCGTATCGTTATAGTTATCGCCAAAAGCAATAGCCTCTTCGATGGGGATGTCGAAATGTGTAAGCAGTTTTCGGATTCCGGTGAGTTTGGAAACTTCTTTACTGGCTATTTCTATATAGGTGTCTTTGGATCTGTAGAGGTGTAGTTCTTCTCCGAGGTGTCGGCTGAAGTAAGTAAAGGCTTTTTCGATCAGGTTGGCATCTCCCATACAGGTTATTTTATGAGCGCCCTTTAGCGAGGGTTCCCAGGTCTTGAGTACATCCCGGTTTGATTTTATTTCCGGACTGATTCTCGTGTTGTTCTCCTCGCGTTTTGCCCAGTAATCATAGGCTTCTACGTACCAGGAGTCCGCGTTGAACAGGCTGATATGGAATTTTCCTTCCGAATTATTTTCGTTGTACGCGACAATTTGTTTTACCGTACTCAGGGGGATCTCTGTAGAATGAATGGGCTGGTCGTCTACCAGAACCAGGGCTCCGTTATAGCAGATCAGGGGAGTATTCCGGATACCGAGTTTTTCCTGGAGATGATACATCTGTTTGGGCATCCTTGCCGAAACCAGGATTACGGGGATCTCTTCGCGTATACGCTGTATTTCACTTACGGTAAGTTCGGAGAGGTCCCTTTCTGCATTCAGTAATGTACCGTCGATATCAGAAAAAAGTATTTTATAAGCCATAACTGCCATACGTATATTTTGCAGCGCAATAAAGCGAATATATCCGGGATATCAAACTTCGGGGAAGTGATTTTTGTGATGTTTCTAACGCTGTTTTTGTTTGATATCCGTTTTAGAATACGTCAGATCGATTTGCCCGGAGAGATCAATCTTTTATAAGGAGTATCTCTTGTCCGTTCTGGCGCAGGAGTACCCTACTACAGTGTCGTATTCATCGGTTTCGAATTGTAATACCGCAAGAATATTTTTATAAAAGAACTGATGTTCCCCGGTATAATACAGGGGGAATTCGGATTGTCCTTTGATCCTGGCATAGAGCTGGTTGTTTCTGGTAGCTATTTCCATGTCCAACCCCGCACCGTTGTTTTCGAAATGCCCGGTATACGCACGGAGCTTTTCTGTGGATATTTCCTTAACCGCTGGTGTGATAAAAAACTGACGGCTTTCCGGTGAGGCCAGGTACATCGCAAGATCGTCTACGGGGTTGATCCCCGAGTTGGTCATTATGGCGACAACCCTTTTCTTTTCCGGGTTGATAGCCAGAAACGAACGAAAACCGCCCGTGGCACCGTCGTGGAAAGCTATCGATCCCTCGTAATTCCAGGCAAGACCATGCTTTTTCGAAAACCTGTCCGTATAATGTGTTTTAAGACTAAGGGCGGCAGCTTTTTTTAGCGGGTTTTCCGGAGCAAGGTAAGATACGCCGTAATGCAGCAGGTCTCCGATATTAGCTTTTACGGCTCCGGCACCTGCCAGTGCTTTAAAGTCCCAGGGGCTTACCGCTGTAGTATTTCGATATCCCGTAGCACGGTACATCTCCTGTTCGACGGGTATATGTACGTAAGTGTGTTCCAGGTTTAGCGGTGCCAGTACATTCTTTTTTAGCAAGGTACCGTATGCTGTTTTTCGTGATAAGCAAGAAGTTCTCCCAGTAAGCCCATGCCCAGATTCGAATAAAAAAAACGTGTACCGATATAAGTAGGTTCATAGTGTTTCAGGAAAGAAAAAAGTGCTTTTCTGTCGTAGGTCTTATAAGGGTTTTCCGCAGCTGGGGGATTCATGTTTCCCGGAAGTCGGGGCATACCGAGGTGTGTGTGGCCAGATGCTTCAACGTGATAGGAGTTCCTTTTTTATCCCGTAACTTTATGGTGTCAGGCAAAAGGGTGTCTGCCGGAAAATCAAGGCTGAGTTTGCCTTCGGAAACATATTTTGCCAGGAGCAGGGTCGTATAGGTTTTAGTGACAGAACCCGTTTCGTAAAGCGTATTCTTATCGGCTTTTTCTCGTCGTTCCGTATTTTAAATCCGTAGGTGAAATACATCGCTTTCCCGTTTTCCCACAACCTAAAACTACAGAGGGATACACGCCGTTATCTACTCTTGTCTTAATTTCTGTTTTTACAGGTTCCGGTATCTGGGCGAAGCACCACTGGCCGGTGAGAACCAATAGCACGAGGGCAGGCAGGTGCCTCATCGTTTTTATCCTTATCATAAATCATCGTTGTTGGTAGCAATCCGATTCGGATAGCAAAGTTAATAATGTTAAAGTTGTGTTGGGAATTCCTGACGTTTTTTTCTTCGTTTCGGAGATATTATCCATGGTTTTTGTATCTTTTTTGAGATAATTCAGGTTTTTGTGCGTCAATACGGGAGTTTATCTCGTTTTGAACAGCAGTACGCTTTGTCCGAATTTAGGAAAGGGATGGCATTATTGACAAAGTTGTTTTATTTTTGATGCTTCAAGGAGTAGGTATGATATCTAAAACTAATAGGATGCGAAAAGTTGTTATGTTGTTGCTGCTGTTTACCGTTAATGTGTCCCAGGCAGACCATGTGGTTTGGGGTCCTACAGGACACCGGGTGGTAGGAGAAATAGCATCGCAATACCTCAGTGGAAAGGCCAAGCGAAAAATAGCCCGCCTGTTACATGGTCAGGATCTGGCCGTAGTAGCAAATCATGCAGATGAAATCAAATCCGATAACCGATACCGCGAATTCGGGGCATGGCATTATGTAAATATTGCTCCCGGAAAACAGTACGGGGGAAGAAAGTCGAGCGAGCATGGCGACCTGGTAAGCGGTATTGAGCAATGTATCCATGTATCAAGGACGAACACAGCAGTGAGGAGGAAAAGGTTTTTTACCTGAAACGTCATCCATTTTATAGGAGATCTTCATCAGCCGCTCCAGGAGGGAAAAGCAGAAGATAAGGAGGAAATGATATACAGGTACGTTGGTTTAACAGTGGTACCAATCTGCATAGTGTGTGGGATTCTAAAATGATCGATCAGTACAAAATGAGTTATACCGAAATTGCCGATAGTTATACGGATATTCCAGACAGGAGGTGAAAAAGATACAGGAAGGCTCCGTGCTGGATTGGTTGCCGAATCCCGTAATCTGGCAGATGAGGTTTACGCCTCTGCCGAAATCGGTGAGAAACTCGGATATCGTTATATGTACGAACACTTCAGTACCGTGAAAATACAGCTCGAAAAGGTGGGCTTCGCCTGGCGCGCGTACTGACGATATCTTTGGTTAGGGTAT
>JACADM010000101.1_pt1 | contig 87791 bp, 90 predicted proteins | sample 7512371 | NCBI WGS metagenome assembly JACADM01 (sample SAMN14389041, study PRJNA612141) | algae metagenome | isolation source: non-axenic algae culture | place: India: Navi Mumbai | collected 2017-01
CGGCCTTTCGGACGAGACCAAGAAGGTCTTCACCGACTGCTCCGCCAAGGCCGAGGCCGACGGCCTGCAGAAGGCCAGGACTACACCAAGCTGACGCTGGACGGCCTCGCCTCCAACGGCATGAAAGGTGCTGAAGCCCAGCGACCAGCTCAAGGCCGATCTGGCTGTCGTCGGCGAAGCCATGACCGACGAGTGGCTGAAGGCCGCCGGCGACAAGGGCAAGGCCATCGTCGACGCCTTCAAGGCCAACTAAGCGGCGCGTTCCGCCGCCTCCGTCACCGACGGTCCGGATGCGCGCCCGCCTGAGCGTGTGCGCATCCGGCGCCTGCCGCGGCCCGAAGGTCGCGGCACACTGCCGTCCTGACACGGGCTCCTGCCCGCGCAGGCCTGCCCGCCGGACCGCGCGCTTCGCGGCCCGGCGGGGCAGTGCGCCGTGGCCGGTCCGCAACAGACACGGAACACGACCATGATCGCACTCGGGCGCGGACTCCGCCGCCTTCTCGACGGACTGTATCTGGCCGGCGGCATGATCGCCGCGCTGGCGCTGGTCTCCATCCTCGCCATCATCGTGGCGCAGATGATCGCCAGATGGACCGGCCTGATCTTCCCTGGCGCTGCCAGCTATGCCGGCTACGCCATGGCCTCGGCCTCCTTCTTCGCCTTCGCCCATGCGCTCAACCGCGGCGCCCATATCCGGGTCAGCCTGCTGCTCAGCGCCCTCGGCCGCCATCGCCGCTGGCTCGAGATCTGGTGCTTCGGCATCGGCTCCGCCCTGACTGGTACCTCTCGTACTATGCGATCAAGGCCGTCTACTGGTCGCGCAAGCTGAACGACATCAGCCAGGGCCAGGACGCCACGCCCCTGTGGATCCCGCAGATGCCATGGCCGCCGGCGCGGTCCTTCTCGCCATCGCCATGAGGATCACCTGGTCCGCGTTCTCGTCCTCGGCTCGTCGGGCATCGTCGCCGACACGGTCGAACAGAGCCACGGGGAGTAGCCGCCATGGAAACCCTCGCTCCCATCATCCTCTTCCTCTTCGTGCTGTTCCTGCTGCTGGGCACCGGCGTGTGGGTGGGTCTTGCCCTGCTCGGCGTCGCCTTCGTCGGCATGGAGCTGTTCACCTCGCGCCCCGCGGCGATGCCATGATCACGGTGATCTGGGCCGCCTCCTCGTCCTGGACGCTGACCGCCCTGCCGCTGTTCATCTGGATGGGCGAAATCCTCTACAGGACACGCCTGTCGGAAGACATGTTCCGCGGGCCTCGCCCCCTGGATGGCCCCGCCTGCCCGGCGGCCTGCTGCACACCAATGTCGTCGGCTGCACGGTCTTCGCCGCCGTCTCCGGCTCCTCCGCCGCCACTCTGACGACGGCCGGCAAGATGTCGGTGCCGGAGCTGCGCAAGCGCGAGTATCCGGAAAAGATGGTGATCGGCACGCTGGCGGGCGCGGCCACCCTCGGCCTGATGATCCCGCCCTCGCTGACGCTGATCGTCTACGGCGTCACCATCAACGAATCCATCACCAAGCTGTTCATGGCCGGCATCCTGCCGGCCTCGTGCTGGCCGGTCTCTTCATGGGCTATATCGCGGTCTACGCGAAGGTCTCGAAGAACTACAAGCCGCAGCCCGAGCCGCAGATGACCTTCCGCGAGAAGCTCGCCAACTCCCGCTCCTGCTGCCGGTGATCGTGCTGATCATCGTCGTGATCGGGTCGATGTATACCGGCCTTGCCACCGCCACCGAAGCCCGCCGCCCTCGGCGTCATCGGCTCGCTGGCGCTGGCCGCCGGACAGGGCTCGCTCACCTGGAAGACCTTCGGCGAGAGCCTGATGGGCGCCACCCGCACCTCCGCGATGGTCGCCCTCATTCTCGCCGGCGCCGCGTTCCTGTCGCTGTCCATGGGTTTCACCGGCCTGCCGCGCGCTCTGGCCGCCTGGATCGCCGACATGCAGCTCTCGCGCTTCGAGCTGCTGATGGCGCTGCTGGTCTCTTCTACATCATCATCGGCTGCTTCCTGGACGGCACTCCTCCGTGGTGCTGACCATGGCGGTGGTCGAGCCGATGGTGCGGGCCGCCGGCATCGACGCGATCTGGTTCGGCATCTTCGTCGTGGTGGTGGTCGAGATGGCGCAGATCACGCCGCCCATCGGCTTCAACCTGTTCGTGCTGCAAGGCATGACGCGGCACGAGATGACCTATATCGCCCGCGCCGCCCTGCCGATGTTCGCGCTGATGGTGGTGATGGTGGGTTCATCCTGATCGCCTTCCCGGAGCTGGCGACCTGGCTGCCCGAGAACATGCGCCACCCGGCCGTAAGACCGGGCGCATCCTGCGATCTTCCCCGCCCGCGCGATTTTGCGGGCGGGGTTTTGCAAAAACAACGTTGACATTTTCTCGATAAATTGTTGACGTATGGCGAGCCAATAACCGGCCCTCCCGTGCCCTTTGCGCATGCGGGCCGGACCGACCAGCGGAGAGACGCATCATGACCAGCGGCAAGTGGGATTTCTGGATCGATCGCGGCGGCACCTTCACCGACATCGTCGCCCGCGATCCCGACGGCGGCATCCGCGCCCACAAGGTCCTGTCGGAGAACCCGGAAGCCTATCGCGACGCCGCCATCCAGGGCATCCGCGAGCTGATGGCGTCGCCTCCGGCGAGCGCATCCCGGCCGAGCGCATCGCCACCGTCAAGATGGGCACCACCGTCGCCACCAACGCGCTGCTGGAGCGCAAGGGCGACCGCACCCTGCTGGTCACCACCCGCGGCTTCCGCGATGCGCTGGAAAATCGGCTACCAGGCGCGGCCCGACATCTTCGCCAAGGAGATCATCAAGCCGGAGCTGCTCTACGAGCGCGTCGTCGAGGTCGCCGAGCGCGTGCGCGCCGACGGCACCATCGAGGCCGAGCGGATCTGGCCGAAGTCGAGCGCGACCTCAAGGCCGCCTATGACAGCGGCATCCGCTCCGCCGCCATCGTCTTCATGCACGCCTATGCCTTCCCCGATCACGAGAAGAAGGTCGCCGAGATCGCCCGCAAGGTCGGTTTCCCGCAGGTCTCCGTCAGCCACGAGGTCTCGCCGCTGATGAAGCGGTCGGGCGCGGCGACACCACCGTGGTCGACGCCTATCTCTCGCCGATCCTGCGCCGCTATGTCGAGCAGGTGGCGAGCGAACTGCAGATCGACGGCACCGATTGCCGGCTGATGTTCATGCAGTCCTCCGGCGGCCTCACCGCCGCCGACCTCTTCCAGGGCAAGGACGCGATCCTGTCGGGTCCGGCCGGCGGCGTCGTCGGCGCCATCGAGACCTCGCGCATGGCCGGCTTCGATGCGGTCATCGGCTTCGACATGGGCGGCACCTCCACGGACGTCTCGCACTACAACGGCGAGTATGAGCGCGCCTTCGAGACCGAGGTGGCGGGCGTGCGCATGCGTGCCCCGATGATGATGATCCACACGGTCGCGGCCGGCGGCGGCTCGATCCTCCACTACAAGGACGGCCGTTTCCAGGTCGGCCCGGATTCCGCCGGCGCCAATCCCGGCCCCGCCTGCTACCGCCGCGGCGGCCCGCTCGCCGTCACCGACGCCAATGTCATGGTCGGCAAGCTGCGCCCCGACTTCTTCCCGAAGATCTTCGGCCGGGCCGCGACGAGCCGCTCGACCGCGACGCGGTGGTGGCGAAGTTCGAGGAAATGGCCGCGCGCATCGGCGACGGCCGCTCCGCTGCCGAGGTCGCCGACGGCTTCCTGAAGATCGCCGTCGAGAACATGGCCAACGCCATCAAGAAGATCTCGGTCCAGCGCGGCTACGACGTCACCGAATACGCGCTGACCTGCTTCGGCGGCGCCGGCGGCCAGCACGCCTGCTCGGTCGCCGACAGCCTCGGCATGACCACGGTGATCGTCCACCCGCTGTCGGGCATCCTGTCCGCCTACGGCATGGGCCTTGCCGACATCCGCGCCACCCGCCAGCAGGCGGTCGTGCGCCGGCTCGAGCCGGCAATGCTCGAAGACCTTCAGGCGCTCGTCGACCGCCTGTCGGCCGAGACCCGCGCCGAGGTCGCCGGTCAGGGCGTCGCCGATGCCGAAATCCGCAACCTGCCGCGCGCCCTGCTGCGCTACGAGGGCACGGACACCCCGATCCCGGTCGCCTATGTGCCCCGCGACATCGACGCCATGGTCGGCGCCTTCGCCGATGCGCACCGCGCCCAGTTCGGCTTCGTCTACGAGAACAAGCCGATCGTCGTGGAAGCGCTCGAGGTGGAATCCGTCGGCGGTGGCTCCGGCATCGACGAGCCGGACCTGCAGCTCGTCTCCGGTTCGCCCGAACCGACCGACAAGGGCAGCATCTTCGCCGAGGGCGAGTGGCGCGAGGCGGGCTTCTTCGCCCGCGCCGGCCTCAAGCCCGGCCACAAGGTCTCCGGCCCCGCGCTCATCGTCGAGCCGCACCAGACCATCGTCGTGGAGCCGGGCTGGCAGGCGGAAATCACCGCCAAGGACCATGTCGTCCTGCGCCGCGTCGAGAAGCTCGCCCGCGCCGAGGCCATCGGCACCAAGGCCGATCCGGTCATGCTCGAGGTCTTCAACAACCTCTTCATGTCGATCGCCGAGCAGATGGGCGTGACGCTGCAGAACACCGCCTATTCGGTGAACGTCAAGGAGCGCCTCGACTTCTCCTGCGCGGTCTTCGACGCGTCCGGCGCGCTGGTCGCCAATGCCCCGCACATGCCGGTGCATCTCGGCTCGATGGACCGTTCCGTCGAGACGGTCATCAAGCTCAACGCCGGCCAGATCCGCCCCGGAGACGTCTTCGCGCTGAACGCGCCCTATAACGGCGGCACCCACCTGCCGGACATCACCGTCGTCTCGCCGGTCTTCGACGACGAGGGCAAGGAGATCCTGTTCTGGGCGGCAAGCCGCGGCCACCATGCCGATGTCGGCGGTTCGGCCCCCGGCTCGATGACCCCGCGCGCCACCACGGTGGACGAGGAAGGCGTGCTGATCGACAACTTCAAGCTCGTCGACCAGGGCCGCTTCCGCGAGGACGAACTCGTGCACGTCCTCACCGACCATCCCTGGCCGGTGCGCAACGTCACGCAGAACGTCGCCGACCTGAAGGCGCAGATCGCCGCCAACGAGAAGGGCGTGCAGGAGCTGCGCAAGATGGTCTCCCACTTCGGCCTCGAAGTGGTGCAAGCCTATATGGGCCACGTGCAGGACAATGCCGAGGAGAGCGTGCGCCGGGTCATCGAGGCGCTGACCGACAGCGAGTACGAGTACCCGACCGACCAGGGCTCGGTGATCCGCGTCCGGATCACCGTCGACAAGACGAAGCGCGAGGCGACCGTCGACTTCACCGGCACCAGCGAAGTGAAGCCGAACAACTTCAACGCGCCCGAGCCTGTCACCCGCGCGGCGGTGCTCTACTGCTTCCGCGTCATGGTCGAGGGGCACATCCCGATGAATGCGGGCTGCCTGCGGCCGATCCACATCGTCATCCCCGACGGCTGCATGCTGAAGCCGACCTACCCGGCCGCCGTCGTCGCCGGCAACGTGGAGACCAGCCAGCACGTCACCAACGCCCTGTTCGGCGCGCTGGGAGCCATGGCCAACAGCCAGGGGTCGATGAACAACCTGACCTTCGGCAACGCCACCTACCAGTACTACGAGACCCTGTGCTCCGGCTCGCCCGCCGGTCCCGGCTTCAACGGCACCGACGGCGTCCATGTGCACATGACCAACTCGCGCCTCACCGATCCGGAAGTGCTGGAATTCCGCTATCCGGTGCTGCTGGAGGACTTCCATATCCGCCAGGGGTCCGGCGGCACGGGCAAGTGGCATGCCGGCAACGGCACCAAGCGCACCATCCGCTTCCTAGAGGAGATGGAGCTGGCGATCCTGTCGTCCCACCGCACCATCACGCCGAAGGGCGGCGAAGGCGGCGGCGACGGCCAGCTCGGCAAGACCCTGGTGCGCCGTCTCGACGGCAGCACTCAGGAGCTTGGCGGATGCGACCAGACGGTCCTGAAGGCGGGCGAGGCGGTCACCGTCATCACCCCGACCGCCGGCGGTTGGGGTAAGGCGTAACGCCCACAGGCGTCTCCCTACCCCTTTGATCCCGATCCGGACGGCCGCGCCCCATGGCGCGGCCGTTCTTGAGTCCGGCGCCGCTTCGGTCGTTTTTGTTTCAAATTTTAAGAATTCAGATCATGAACGACAAAGTATTCAAACCGGAGATCGGTCAGACAACCTGACTTTATAATTTCAGTATCAGGAAAATTTAACAGCTTTCGCAGCGTAATGGACGCACGGCCCTCCCGTTGGCCGATCTTCATCTGTCGGGGAATTCTCCAATGCGCGATGTTCGTGCCGGCTCCTCCCGCCTGCGCTCCGTGGCCGCCAAGATCCTGGGTCTCGTCGGTTTTCTAAGTCTGATGATGCTCGTTATCGCCGGTGTCGGCCTCTTGCAGATGCGCCAGATCGGCACAGAACTGGAAGAGATCGCCGACGAGACGATCCCCCTGACCACCAATGTCAGCAAGGTCACTCTCCACCAGCTCGAAAGCGCGCTCTTGCTCGAGCGTCTTTTCCGGGCCGCCGACCTTGCACTCGCCCCCGAATCCGGCACGACGGACGAGCTGTCCCGGCGCGTGATGTCACTGGCCGGACAAGTCGACGAAGAGATCAGGCAGGCGGAAGAAATCGCGTTGAAGGGACAAACCCTTGCTGCCACGCCCGAGCACGCGGCCAAGTACCAGGCCATCCTGGCAACCCTCAAGCAGATCGAGGCCGAGCATGTGGCCTACGGCCAGAAGATCGAGCACATCGTCGAGCTTCTGAAGGCGAAGGACATCCCGGCAGCGACAGCCCTGGCGGCAGAACTCGAGCGCGAGCAGGAGCGGCTCGACGGGGAACTGGTGACGCTGGCCCAGGATCTCGACCGCTTCACGCTGGAAGCCAGCGACTCCGCCAAGCAGCACGAGCAGCAGGGCATGCTGATCATGAGCACCACGACGCTCGCCGCGATCATCGCGGGCGTGGTGATCGCCAGCCTGCTCGCCATCTTCGGGATCAGCCGGCCGCTGAGGAGCGTCGTCACCGCCCTCAACCGCCTCGCCATGGACGATACGTCGGTCACCGTGTCCGTCCGCTCCCGCGACGAGGTCGGGGAACTGGCCCGCGCCTTCGAATCCTTCCGCGAGAAGACCATCGAGATCAAGCGCCTGCAGGAGCAGGCCCGCGAGGAGGAGGAGCGCATCGAGATCGAGAAGCGCGAGGCGACCCTTCGCCTGGCGGACAGCCTGGAATCGACCCTGAAGACCGTGTCGGACGGCATTGCCGACGCCGTCCGCGAGCTTGAGCAGGCGGCCGGCATGATGGCCCGCAACGCAGAAGTGACTTCGGACAATGCCGGCACAGTCGCAGCCGCCGCCGAACAGTCGGCAACCGGCGTCCAGACCGTCGCCAGCGCAGCGGAAGAGCTCAGCGCCTCCATCGGCGAGATCAGCCGCCAGGTTACGGCCGCCCTGTCCGCCGCCGGCCAGTCCAACAGCGATGCCCGGCGCTCCAGCAGCACGGTCAACGGCCTTGCCGAGGCGGCGCGGCGCATCGACGACGTGGTCAAGCTGATCAACGACATCGCCAGCCAGACCAACCTGCTGGCGCTGAATGCCACCATCGAGGCGGCGCGCGCCGGCGAGGCCGGCAAGGGCTTCGCGGTCGTCGCCGGCGAGGTCAAGGCGCTGGCCAACCAGACCGGCCGCGCCACCGAGGACATCAGCGCGCAGGTCCGGGACATGCAGGACGGCGCCAACCTGACCTCGCAGGCCATCGGCTCGGTCGTCGAGTCCATCAACAACATCAACGGCCAGATCTCGGCCATCGCCTCCGCCATCGAGGAGCAGAGCGCGGTGACCGCGGAGATCGCCCGCAATGTCAGCGAAGTGGCCGCCGGAAGCACCGAGATCACGCGGACCATCGGCTCGGTTCGAGAGCGTGCGGTCGACTCCAGCGCCGGAGCGCGCCAGGTCCTGACCAGCGTCGAGACGCTGGCCTACCAGTCCGGCACGCTGCAGAAGAAACTCGACGCCTTCCTGCGCAACATTCGCGCCGCCTGACCGGCACGATCGGCACAGAGAACACGGCAGGGAACACGACGGGGCGGCGCTGCAAGGGGCCGCCCTTTTTTCTTGCGCGAACAAGGCGAAAGACGCGTCGATTGTTCTGGCAATGCGCCTGCCGGCCTCCCATATGACGTGCGTTGTTCTCGACAAGAGCCTAGTGGAGGAACCCCCTGATGCATGCTGCCGCCAGCCGGATGCGCAAGACGACAGCCGTAATTGCCCTTGGAATCGCCGCGCTTTTCGCTGCCGTCGATTTTGCCGAAGCCCGGCGCGCCGGCAGCAGCGGCTTCGGCAGCCGCGGTGCCCGCACCTTTTCCGCCCCCGCCCCCACCAACACCGCGCCCGGCACCGCCGCGCCGGTCCAGCGCACGATGACGCCGCAGCCCGCCCAGGGCCAGCAGGCGACGCCCGGCGCCGGCGCCCGGCAGCAGCAGGCGGCCCAGCCCTCGCGTGGCCTGTTCGGCGGCATGGGCGGCGCCCTTCTCGGCGGCCTGCTGATGGGCGGCCTACTCGGCATGCTCTTCGGCGGCGGCCTCGGCGGCTTCGCCGGCTTCCTCGGGCTGATCCTGCAGGTCGCGCTGATCGGCTTCCTCATCATGCTGGCCATGCGCTTCTTCGGCCGGCGCCAGCAGCCGGCGGCAGCCGCGACCGGGGGCGCCGCGCCGAATTTCGGCGGCACCGGCCCCGACACGTCCCGCACCCCGTTCAGCTTCGGCGGCACCGGGTCCGATGCCCCCATGGAACCGGCATGGGCAGCGGCACTGCCGCCCCGTTCCAGCAGGCTCCGGTCATGGAGACCCCGCTCGATCTGGAGGAGGACGACTTCAACCGCTTCGAGCAGATGCTGACTGAAGTGCAGGAAGCCTATGGCCGCGAGGACTATGCAGCGCTGCGCCGTCTGGCGACGCCCGAGGCCATGTCCTTCCTCGCCGAGGAACTGGGCGAGCTCGCCTCCGCCGGCAAGCGCAACGCCGTCTCTGACGTGAAGCTGCTGCAGGGCGACCTGTCCGAGGCGTGGAGCGAAGGCAACGACGACTATGCGACCGTCGCCATGCGCTTCTCCTCCATCGACGCCGTCGTCGACCGCACCTCCGGCAAGCTGATCTCCGGCAGCCTGGACGAGCCTCAGGAAAGCACCGAGCTGTGGACCTTCCGCCGCCAGAAGGGCGGCGAGTGGGTGCTCGCGGCGATCCAGGGCACCGAATAAGCCCTGCCGCTTCATCTGGAAGACATGAGAAGCCGCCCCCGTTCGGGGCGGCTTTTTCTTGAGGAGCGCGACCTCGGCACCCCGCTCGATCAGCCCCATACAGGCAGCCCCGGCCCCGCACATGAGGAAAAATTATCCGCCTTCTCAGGAAATTGGCGCGGATGTATCGTCCGGCGCCGGCGATTGGGCCGTGCTTGATCCTGGGATTGGACCATGACTGCAAAAACTATCCTTGCGACTGTAGCCGCACTGTTCGTTGCAACCGGCACCGTCGCCGCAAACGAGTGGAAGTTCGATCTGGAAAACCGCTCCACTGCCAACGTGACCTCCTTCCGCACCCAGGAAAAACGGCGCGTGGAGCGACAACTGGCTGGACGAGATCATCGTGCCGGGCGACACGTTCGAAATGGACTTCGGCACCGATGAGGGGAATTGCACCGTGCGCACCCGCATCGACTTCACCGACGGCACCTATGTCGATGCCGACATCGACTATTGCAACATGTCGACGATCACGGTCCGCAACAAGGACGTGGTCTGGAAGTAACCGCGCCGCTCGCACGACCATATGAAAACGGGCCGTCCCGAGGGCGGCCCGTTTTTGGTTGCAGCAGCAACACCGGGCCGGGCACGACCCGCCCGTGCCGGTTCTATCTGCCGGTGGCGGCGAACATCCAGTTGAGGATCAGCCGCCAGTCGGTCATGCGGATCGGCGTGCCGTGCGTACCGGTCTCGAACAGCGCGAAGCGCGCCGGATAGTCGGACTTGCGCGCCTTCAGCCGCTCGTAGAACGCGGCCTGCTTCTTCCAGTCGTAGACCTCGTCCCAGCTGCCATGGCCGAAATAGATCGGCAGCCGGCCGCCCCGGAACGTACCGCTCGACAGGAACGCATCGTCCCAGGTCGAGCCCATCAGCAGCATGCCGCCCATCATCGCCGCAGCGCCGCCGTCGCGCGCCAGCTCCCAGCACAGGAAGCCGCCCATCGAGCCGCAGGCAACATAAGCCCGCGCCTGCGGGGCCTGGCGGATGTAGTGCTGCATCAACGCCTTGACGTCGCCCGCTCCCCGCGCGTCGAAATCCTTGACGTCGAGCGTGATGTAGAGGCCGGCATTGCGCACCATCAGGTTCTTGATGCGGTTGAAGTTGCCGCCGAAGCTGACATCGTTCATGCCCTGGAAGCGGTTGCCGCCCTGCCCGTGCACATAGATCACGATGCTGCGCGCGCCGCGCGGTTCGCCGACGCGCATGTAGCTGATCGTGCGCCCGTTCGCCTTCAGCGTCAGGTCTTCCTGCGAGCCGCTCGGCTTCATCGACACGTATTCGCCGTAGACCTCGCGCTCCCACACCTTGTCGCGGCGGTGGATGTCGCGGCGCTTGTCGTAGTCGACGATGACGAAGGCATCGTCCGCCTTGCCGGCGAGAAGGCCGGGATAGGAGAACAGCCGGTCCTTGAACGGCTCCAGCCGATAGGCCGCCGCCGGGCTTGCGCCCAGTGCCAATGCCAGGAGAACGAGGACCGCAACGGCGAGCGGCGGGACGGGCAGGATGCGGGTCGCAGTCACGTGTCGGCTCTCTCCTCGGATGTGTGCCAATGCTTCGCTCAGTCTGCTTCGGCCAGTACGTCAGTCAGTCTGCTTCGGCCGGGTGTTCGGTCCGGCCGATCATTCACCGGCCCTTGCCTGTTTCGCAAGGGCGACCAGCCGCGCGCGCAATTCGCCCGCGCTCGCCAGCGGCGGGTCGAAGTCGAGCCGCGCCACCTTGTCGCCGTCGACGAGATCGAGCCCCGCCGGATCGAGCGAGGACAGCCGCCAGTTGCCGCTGCCTGCCCGCGCCAGCTTGTCCCCGTAGAGCGCGATGGCGTCGAGATGATCCTCGTTCATGTGGTCGACGGCGCCCGCCTCCGCCGCGCCGAGCTCCGCCACCACCGGCCCCGACAGCAGCAGGTCCGCCGACGTCAGATGGTAGGCCTTGCCGAAGCCGCCGTTGAGGCTGGCACGCTCGGGCACGATGCGGAAGAACGCGAAATCGGGAAAGTCGACATAGAGCTTCGCCTTGGGATGGCGCAGCAGATAGCGCCGGCGGATCGCGGCATGGGACGGGTCGGCCGGATCGATCCGCTCCGCCCGCGCGACGATGGTCAGGCGCGGGTGGGCCAGCGGATCGCCCTTGCCCGGTTCGCCCACCAGCAGCGAACAGCGCGGGTCGGCGGCGACCGCGCTCGTGTGCTGCGACAGGCGCGAAACCAGCATCACTGGCGTGCCGTCCATTTCGGTGGCAAGGCCGACGCGCGAGACGAAGGGCATGCCGTCTGCGGGATCGAGAACGCCGAGCGCTCCGAAGCGCGCCATGCGCACCAGCCGCCGCGACAGCAGCCTCGCTTCGTCGTCGGTGGGGCGGATCACCTCGGGTCTATCGTTGTCAGCCACGGAACGCCTTTCCATGTTCGGGAGTTATCCTTGCGTGGCTACCGCTGCATCGCGTGGCTCTCGCCCTTTTGCCTGCGCCACTGGCGGAAAGCAATGCTTCGAATGACGGCCGTTTCCCGCCGCTTCGGCTCCAAGCGGAAGGCAGCCTCCGGCATGTCGGGCCTTGCTCTCGCCACAAAAGAGGCAATGGTAAAGCTGGGTTAATCTTTTCGAAAGGAGGCCTGTCATGGCCGCATCCGCCGCATATCGCACAGGGCGACTGACTTCCTGGGCCGTCCGGGGGGCGTTCGTCGCCGTGCTCGCTTTCACCGCACAGATCGCCGCTCCGGCCAGCGCGTCGGCCGAGCAGGCCAGCCGTTCGCCGGTCGGCAACATCATCCTCGCCCAGGGCTACGACGAGAAGCAGAACCACGACGGCTACCGTCCGTATCGCCGCATCAAGCCGGTGCCGGGCAACATGCCGTATTACGGCAACGGTCGCGAGTCCCGCCCCTATCGCGGCCATCGTCCGCGTCCCGGTTGGCGCGACGACCGCCGCTGGCGTGACGACCGTCGCTGGCGCGACCGTCGCGGCTATCGCCACCGCAACAACGGTGCTGCCATCGGCGGCGCGGCGATCTTCGGCCTTGCCACCGGCGCGATCCTCGGTTCGGCGCTGAGCGGCGGCGGCCGGGAGTATATCGATCCGCCGGTCCGCAGCGGCGGTTACGCCCCGTGGACGCCCGAGTGGTACCGCTACTGCTCGCGCAAGTACCGCAGCTTCAATCCGGAGACCGGCTACTTCCTGGCCTATTCCGGCAAGTACCGCTTCTGCCGCTGACCTGATCTCCCGGATCTGAAGTGCGCGCAGGTCGCACGTGCTTCAGATCCGTGGGGTGACCGGCAGACAGATGTTTCCAGTGTGGTTTTCGCGTTTGAAATCCGCGCCGAAGGTCCGCGTGAAACGGCGCGCTTTTCAAACCGTCACACGGCGGCGCATGCGTCCCGGAACCTGAACGCCAGATGAACGGGCATCTCAGACCTCGTTCAATTCGGGATGGCATTGTCGCCTCATCGGAACATCGAAGCCACTGGAAGGAACGATCCCATGGCCCTGAAGCAAATCTCTGCCCGCGCTCTTGCTGTCGCGCTTGCCGGCGCCCTGCTCGTGCCGACGCTCGCCCCTTCCGCCGAGGCCCGCGACGGCCGCCACGGCTGGGGCAACGGCGGTGGCTACAAGAACCACCGGGTCCACCGCCCGCATCGCCCGAATTACGGCTATCGCCATCACCGCGGCAATCGCGGCAACGATGCCGGTGCGGCGGTCGCCGCTGGCGTGATCGGCCTTGCCGCCGGTGCGATCCTGGGCTCGGCGCTCAGCGCTCCGGATCGGGTCTACGAGCCGGAATACATCTACCGGGATCCGGCTCCGGTGCGCGGCGACGTCTATATCGATCCGGCGCGTCGCGGCAATCCCGGCTACACCCCGGCCGCCCCGGTCGTGGTGAGCGGCTCGCTCGAGCCCTACACCCCGGAGTGGTACCGCTACTGCTCTTCCAAGTACCGGAGCTTCAACCCGAACACCGGTACCTACACCACCTACTCGGGCCAGCAGCGCTTCTGCCAGTAATGGCAAAGGGTTGACTTCAGCCCCCTCCCCGAACGGCCCGGCTCCTCCCGCCGGGCCGTTTCGCGTTTTGGTGCCAGACCGGCCCCGCAGCATCCCCAGCGTGCAATTACCTGAAAAAACTTGCAGTCTCGCCGCGGCTGGTGATGATCGTCCCCCGCTGAGGAGGAACCCATGCTGTCTGCCCTGGAACTCGCCCGCGCCCTCGAGGCCGGCACGCTGGATATCGACGCGCTGTACGACGACATCGCCGCGCGCATTGCCGAGCAGGAAGGCACGATCCGTGCTTTCGTCTGCCACGACGTCGAGGCAGCGCGCCAGGCCGCCCGCTCCGCGCGCGGCCCGCTGATGGGCCTGCCGCTTGCGGTGAAGGACAATATCGACACGGCCGACTTTCCCTCGCGCTACGGCTCGCCGATCCACGAGAACCACCGGCCGGCGGTCGATGCGGCCACCGTGGCCCTTGCCCGGCGCGCGGGCGCTGCCGTCCTCGGCAAGACCGTCACCACGGAGTTCGCCTTCTTCCAGCCCGGGCCGACGCGCAATCCGCACAATCTCGAGCACACGCCGGGCGGCTCGTCCTCCGGTTCTGCCGCGGGCGTTGCCGCCGGCTTCTTCCCGCTGGCCATCGGCACCCAGACCGGCGGCTCGGTCGTGCGCCCCGCGTCCTTCTGCGGCGTGGTCGGTTTCAAGCCGTCCTTCGACCACCTGCCGACGGTCGGCATGAAGTATTTCTCCTGGACGCTGGACACGCTCGGCCTGTTCGGCAGGGCGTCGCCGACGTCGCCTTTGCCGGCAGCGCGCTGTCGGCGCGCGACTGGCGGGTCGATGCCATGGTGCCGATGCCGCCGCGCATCGGCGTCGTCGAGCCGCAGCCCTGGGCCCAGGCCGACGACGACATGCAGGGCGCGCTGGAAACCGCCATCGCTCGCGCCACCCGCGCCGGGGCCTCGGTCTCGCGCGTGTCGCTGCCGCCGGTCTTCCGCGAGGCCTTCGCCGCTCACCAGACCATCCAGGATTTCGAGGCGACCCGCGCGCTTGCCGCCGAGGTCGACGCCGCGCCCGAGCTGATCAGCCAGGTCCTGATGCGCACGCTGGAGGACGGGGCCGCCATCGAGCCTGCCGCCTATGACGCGGCGCTCGAGGTCGCACGCCAGGCGCGCCACGCCCTCGCCGAGGTGATGTCGCAGGTCGATGTGCTGATGATGCCGTCCGCACCGGGCGCCGCGCCCTCCGGCCTTGCCTCCACCGGCTCCTCGGTCTTCAACCGGGTCTGGACGCTGATGGGCGGTCCTTGCGTGAACGTGCCGGGCCTTGCAACGCCGGGCGGCCTGCCGCTCGGCATCCAGCTCGTCGGCTCTTACGGGCGCGACCGCGCCACGCTGCTCGCCGCGCGCTGGCTGGAGGAGTGCCTGGCCAAGGCCGGCTGAGCCGCCCCTTGCGGGGACAAGCCGCGCCCCCGGCCGGGGATACGGCGGGGACAGTCCGCGGCAGGTACGGGAGGGAGAGCGGCCGGGGCGTCAGCCCTGGGCGATCTCCACCGGCAGCTTCATCTTGCGGGCCATGGCAATGAACTCGGCGCGCGCCGCTTGCAGCGTCAGCGCGCCGTATTTGCGCGAGGATTCGCTGGCGCTCGCCGATGACAGCCGCATCTTCTTGCCGCGCATCCGCACCACTTTCACATAGGCTTCGTCCGACACGCCGGCGACCCGCGCCAGCACGAAGAGCGGGTGCTCGTCGTCGCGGTAGAGCAGCGGCACCACGACGTTTTCCGGCCAGCCGACCTTGCCCGCCAGCACCTTGCCCAGGTCGAAGGCCCGGTCCTTGTCGGCAAAGACGACGACCGCCTGGTCGATCGGAACGGTGCCGGCGATCGCCCCCTCGATCAGGAGGTCGATCTTCGACTTGGCGCCGCCGATCTCGCGCATGCGGATCTCGACTTCCCGCGCCGCCTGTTCGGCAATGGCCTTGGCCAGCACCGGGTTGGCATTTTCCTCGCGCACCTGCTGCGCCAGCTCCTTCGACAGGAACGGCACCAGCTTCGCCGCCACCGGCTCGGGCAGGTCCTGTCGGCGGGTCAGCGCCACCTGCAATTCCTCGTCCTTGCGCGAACGCGCCAGCAGGAGGTCGAAAGAATCCTGGGTGATCCGCGCGGTATCGTTGCCGAGCAGCGCACACAGCACGCCGCTGTCGCCCTTTTGCGTCAGCACCCGGCTCAGCACCGGCTTGATGCCCTGCCGCTCGCACATGACCTCCAGGTGCCGCACCGGGATGCCCTCCTGCGCGACCTCGGCCAGGTCCTCGTCGGTCAGCAGGCCGCCGCCTTCCAGCACCGGCCGGGCAACGGCCAGCTCGGCATCCCTCGCCAACGCCTTGAGAAGATCGCGCGGCGCTTCGGTCTCCGCGCACATGCGCGCGGCCATCGCCTCGCGCACCGGTGTGTCGAGCCGGTCGAGCACGCGCAGCACCACATCGCCGAAAACCGGGCTCACCCGGCTTCGTTCCTTGCTGCCGGCTTTCATGAACAGCTCGGTCAGCGCGGTGATCAGCTCGCCGATGTTCTCCAACGAACCGCTGCGGGCCAGCTCGGTCAATTCCGCAGTTTTCATGCCCAATCCTTCCACACCTTCTGGACTCGAGCATAAGCGGATCGTGTTTCTCTCCAGTTAATCCTCAGTCAAACTGCGTAGTAACGGACAAACCGCTGTCAGATCTTGCATTTTCCTCCACAGGCCGCACCATGTATCCCAACGGAAGGCGCTTGCTGCACCGCAGCATGATCTTTTCGGCTGCCACGGCATCCTCGTGCCGGACTGAATTTTCCCCGCGTAAATGACGATTGGCAGCCGCGCCGAAAGCGCCGGTTGCGCTCGACATTCCTGACGAGGCCGGCGAGGGCTGCCGTGTCTGCGACGCAACGCAGCATCTTTTTCGCTTTGCCGGCTGGCTCCGGTAACTTATCCTTCACGTATCGAGAGACTGCGGGAGGCCACGATATGACACTTGTCCGCAATATTAATCTCTTGGCCGTGTGTGCGGCATTCGCCTTCGTCGGCGCCATCGTCGTCGGCGTCTTCTGAGGCGAAAAGGACCAGACTGGGGCATGCAGGTCGAGGCTCTGGCCACCTCCTCTCACGGGAGACAGCAGGAGCCTCGCCATTTCCGGATTTTGTAGGCCGCGTCTCAATTCTGGGCGAATTCGGAACAGAATTTTGCAAAATCCGTCGCAAAATTTGCGCAAGCCCGACAGACGATCTCAAGAAGCCGGATGCCGGGGACAACCGGCATCCCCGATCTTCGGCTGAGGCCGATCGATCCGCCAGTTTCGACGCCCGGGCCCTGCCCGGGCGTTTTCATGTCGGTCGCATCCCGCCACGCCGACTTCGCCCGAACTCACGCCTTTGCACGAAAATCTCTGGCCATTTCTGTGCCTTGCGGAAAGATTCTGTAAGTTTGCGCGGTTAGGTTGCCGCCAGATTGATGGCAAACGCGCGGGGCGACGGCCCTGCCGTGGCGGGTGCCGGCATTGGGGGACAGTTTCCATGAGCAAGCTCTTGCGGCATCGCGCAAAGGGCCGATTGGCCAGAATTCTTGCGAGCGCGACTGCCTTTGCCGCCGGCGCGCTGCCAGCCGTGGCCCAAGGCGCAACCGCGATGGAGATGGCCGCCGACAAGCCCCTGGTGCGCCTTGGCCTTGAACTGCGCACGGCCATCGCCGACACGTTCAGCGCCGCGACAAGCATGCCCGCCATGGTCTCCTCCGCCATCGCAGGGCGGGCCGGGGACAACCCGGACTGGCTTGCGGCAACGCTCCTCGTTCTCGTCGCCTCGCTGGTGGCCGGCAGTTTCGCCCTTCTTGCCGGCGAACGCTGGCTGTTCGCCCGCCTGCTGCCAGACCGTCCGCCCGAGCCGACCCGCGCAGCCCGCATCCTGCGCCTGATCGGGCGCGCCTTCGCCATGCTGCTGGCCGTCGCCCTGTTCTATGCCGCCGCTCTCGCCGTCGCCTTCCTCCTGGCCTCGCACCATCCGGCCGGCCGCGTCACCCTGCTTATCGGCCTGCAGAGCGTTGGAGTCCTGCTGCTTTTGCGCATCGTCCTGATCGCCGTGCTGTCTCCGGGCAATGGCGCGATCCGCATGTTGTCCCTCGATGATGCCAGCGCCGCGAGCCTCTATCGCTGGATCATGGCCACCGGCGTGATCAGCTCGATCTTCCTTGCGCTGCACGAGTGGCTGGACGCGATGAACCTCGATCCGGCCGGCCACCGCCTGCTGGCCATCCTCTCCGTCGGCGTCACCTGCCTGATGCTCTCGGCGGTCGCCGTGTCCCATCGCGCGGCCCTCGGCCGCATGGTCTCCGCCAGCCCTGACGACGGGGACAATGGCCGCCACCGGATGGTCCAGCGCCTCTGGCTTCCCCTGCTTGTCCTCTATTTCGTCGTGGCCTTCGTCGTCTCCGCCGGCAGGCTCTTGCTGGAACGCGAGGCCGCCATCGGCCTTGTCGCTGCGCCTGTTCTTGCCGGCCTGATCTGGGTCGCGGCCTATGGCCTGATGGTGCTCGCCATCGACCGTCTCCTGCTTCCGCGTCTCGACAGCACCGAACGCCAGGCCCGGCGCAGCGAGGATTTGGTCCGCGCCGAAGAGGCCGCCGGCGAGGTTCCAGACGGCGACGCCGTTGCCGCGCAGGCGGCGGCCGAGGCCGTGGATGCGGAAGGCCAGCGCTCGCCCTATCGCGACCTGCTCGACCATGGCGCGGCGATCCTGTCGGCGGTGATAGCTCTCGGCTACGTGCTCTCGCGCTGGGGGATAGACCCGCGCGACAAGACGTCCATCGTCGGCAATCTCTTCGAGATCGGCGTCGTCACCTTCATCGCCTATATGTGCTACCGGGCGGTGCAGCTGACCATCGACCGTCAGATCAGCCGCGAACGCGGCCAGTCGGGCGGGCGCAGCGAGGAGATGGAGGTGGGCGGTGCCGGCGAGAGCCGTCTTGCGACCCTTCTGCCGATCTTCCGCCATTTCCTGCTGATCACCATCGTCGTGATCGCGGCATGATCGTCCTGTCGCAGCTCGGCATCGACATCGCGCCCCTGTTCGCCGGCGCCGGCGTCGTCGGCCTTGCCGTCGGCTTCGGCGCGCAGACGCTGATCCGCGACATCTTCTCCGGCGCCTTCTTCCTGATCGACGACGCCTTCCGAAAGGGCGAGTATATCGACCTCGGCAGCGTCAAGGGCACCGTGGAAAAGATCTCGATCCGCTCCATGCAGCTGCGCCACCACAACGGCCCGCTGAACACCGTGCCCTTCGGGGAAATCAAGCACGTGAAGAACTTCTCCCGCGACTGGGCGGTGATGAAGCTGGCCTTCCGCGTCACCTACGACACGGACGTGGAAAAGATGCGCAAGCTGATCAAGAAGTTCGGCGAAAGCCTGATGCAGCATCCCGACTACGGACCGAAATTCCTCCAGCCGGTGAAGTCCCAGGGCGTCACGGCTCTGGAGGACTCGGCGATGATCGTCCGGGTCAAGTTCATGACCCGTCCGGGCGACCAGTTCGAGCTGCGAAAGGTGTCTATTCGGGCATCCGCGACCTGTGCGAGGCCAACGGCATCCACTTCGCCCACCGCGAGGTGACCGTGCGCGTCGCCCAGGATCCCTCCGATCCGCGCCAGTTCTCGGACGGGGAAAAGCAGGCGATCGCCGGTGCGGTGCGGCCCCTGCTGGACCAGCCTGCGGCGAAAAACCCGCTGACAGATGCCTCGGAATCGCGCTGAAAACAGCGGTTCTGCAGGCACAGAGCCATCCAGCGGGCCGGGAGCCTGTCCGCCACGCCCCTGCGCCGTACTGGGGACAAGCAGCACACGTCACCAGCGCGGCGGCGCCCTCCGCCATGTGGACGGGCGCACACGCACAGCATCCGCCCTTGCCTTAAGGGCGATACAGGTATAAAGATATCTTTATATCTTCCTGCGAGATTGCATTTCGAGCGGGACCGCCTTTCGAGGATGCGATGACCACCAACGCGAACACTGCCGGCATGACTGCCGCCACCGGAGCCGGCGAGCCCTTGCTCAGCGCCGAGCAGCTCTTGGCCGGCCTGCGCACGGTTGGCGAGGACACGCGGCTGCGCCTGCTGGCTCTGCTGGCCGACGGCGAGCTGACCGTCAAGGACGCGACCGTCATTCTCGGCCAGAGCCAGCCGCGAATCTCTCGTCATCTCAAGCTCTTGACCGAGGCCGGTCTCGTCCAGCGCTTCCCTGAAGGCGCCTGGGTTTTCTACCGGCTCGGCGATGGCCGATGGGCGATCTCGCCCGCCTGCTGCTGTCGCGCCTCGACCCGCAGGACGCGGTTCTGGCCGGCGACCGGGTGCGCCTTGCCGCCACCCGCCGCGCCAAGGCCGAGGCTGCGGCCGCCTTCTTCGCCTCGCGCGCCAAGACCTGGGACCAGGAGCGCTCGCTGCACGTGCCGGAAGCGGCCGTGGAGCAGGCCCTGCGCGAGATGGTCGGTGAGCGGCCGTTCCGCTCGCTGCTGGATCTGGGCACCGGCACCGGCAGCCTGATCTCGCTCTTTGCCGGCCAGTACGAGCAGGCGGTCGGCCTCGACGCCAGCCACGACATGCTGACCGTCGCCCGCGCCAACCTCGCACGCCAGGGCCTGCGCAACGTGCAGGTCCGCCAGGGCGACATCTACGCGCTCAACATTCGGCCGAAAGCCACGACCTGATCACCCTTCACCAGGTGCTGCACTTCCTCGACGACCCGGGCCGGGCCATCGAGGAGGCGGCCCGGTGCTCAGGCCCGGCGGCCGGCTGCTCATCGTCGACTTCGCGCCGCACGAACTGGAGTTCCTGCGGGACGAACACGCCCATCGCCGCCTCGGATTCTCGCGCGATCAGATGGACCGCTGGCTGCATGCAGCCGGCCTCGAAGTGGTCGAGACCCGCGACCTCAACGCCGAAGCGGGCGAGGCCGACCGGCTCACGGTCACCATCTGGCTCGCCCGCGATCCGCGCATCATTTCCGATCTTCCAGAACTTAGCCTGACCCAGGAGGTCGCCTGACATGTCATCGCCCGAGAGATTCCGCCGCTTCGAGCTGGACCAGGGAACCGGGGTTTCCGTCTCCTTCGAGTTCTTCCCGCCGAAGACCGACAAGATGGAAGCCTCGCTGTGGTCGGCCGTCCAGCGGCTTGAGCCGCTCGGACCGTCCTTCGTCTCCGTGACCTACGGCGCCGGCGGCTCCACCCGCGAGCGCACGCACCGCACGGTCGAGCGGATGCTGACCGAGACGCGCCTGGCCCCGGCCGCGCACCTGACCTGCGTCGGCTCCTCGCGCGCCGAGGTGGACGAGATCGTGCGCGCCTATCACGACATCGGCGTGCGCCACATCGTGGCGCTGCGCGGCGATCCGCTGGAAGGGCTCGGCGCCATCTACCGGCCGCATCCGGACGGCTACGACTATGCCTCCGACCTGGTGGCCGGCATCCGCCGCATCTCCGACGATTTCGAGGTGTCCGTCTCCGCCTATCCGGAGCGCCACCCCGAGAGCCCGGACTGGTCGGCCGAGATCGACAACCTGAAGCGCAAGGTGGACGCCGGCGCGACCCGGGCGATCACCCAGTACTTCTTCGACAACGACCTGTTCGAGACCTTCATGGAGAAGGTGCGCGCGGCCGGGATCAATATCCCGATCGTTCCGGGCATCCTGCCGATCGTCAATTTCGAGACGACCATGGTGTTCTCCGCCAAGTGCGGCACCTCGATCCCGCACTGGCTGGCACGGCGCTTCGCCGGTCTCGACCAGGATGCGGAGACGCGCAAGCTGGTCGCCTCGGCGGTCGCCTGCGAGCAGGTGCTGGACCTGGTCGACCGCGGCGTGACCGACTTCCACTTCTACACCATGAACCGCGCGACCTGACTTTCGCGATCTGCCACATGCTGGGCCTGCGCCCGGCTCCCCTGGAACAGCAGGCGGCCTGAGACTGATCATGCAAGACAAGACCAAGACCGCGCGTCGGCCCTGACCGCCGCCGCCCGCGACCGCATCCTCGTCCTCGACGGCGCCATGGGCACGATGATCCAGGCGCTCAAGCTGGACGAGGCCGGCTATCGCGGCGACCGGTTCAAGGACTGGTCGCAGGACGTGAAGGGCAACAACGACCTGCTCAACCTGACGCAGGGCCCGGCGATCCGCGACATCCACGTGGCCTATCTGGAGGCCGGTGCCGACATCGTCGAGACCAACACCTTCTCCTCCACCACCATCGCCCAGGCCGACTACGCCATGGAGGAGCTGGCCTACGAGCTCAACCTCGTCGGCGCACGGCTTGCCCGCGAGGCCTGCGACATCGTCGAGGCCCGCGATCCCTCGCGCCCGCGTTTCGTCGCCGGCGCGCTCGGGCCGACCAACCGCACCCTGTCGATCTCGCCGGACGTCAACAATCCGGGCTATCGCGCCGTCAGCTTCGACGAGATGAAAGAAGCTTATGCGGAGGCCGTGCGCGGCCTGATCGACGGCGGCTCGGACATCCTGCTCGTCGAGACGATCTTCGACACGCTGAACGCCAAGGCCGCCCTCTTCGCCATCGACGAGGTGCTGGAAGAAAAGGGCGTGAACCTGCCGGTGATGATTTCCGGCACGATCACCGACCTGTCCGGCCGCACCCTGTCCGGCCAGACGCGGAGGCCTTCTGGTACTCGGTGCGCCACTCGCAGCCGTTCTCCATCGGCCTCAACTGCGCGCTCGGCGCCAAGGAAATGCGCGCCCACGTGGCGGAGCTTTCGCGCGTCGCCGACACGCTGGTCTGCGCCTATCCGAATGCCGGCCTGCCGAACGAGTTCGGCGAGTATGACGAAAGCCCCGAGGCGATGGCCGAGCTGGTCGGCGAGTTCGCCGAAAGCGGTCTCGTCAACGTCGTCGGCGGCTGCTGCGGCACCACGCCCGACCACATCCGCGCCATCGCGCAGGCCGTTGCCGGACACGCCCCGCGCAAGCCGGCCGAGCCGCCGCGCCGCATGCGCCTGTCGGGTCTTGAGCCCTTCGTGCTGACGCCGGAGATCAACTTCGTCAATGTCGGCGAGCGCACCAACGTCACCGGATCGGCCCGCTTCCGCAAGCTGATCAAGGAAGGCAACTACGCCACCGCTCTGGAAGTCGCCCGCCAGCAGGTCGAAAGCGGCGCCCAGATCATCGACGTCAACATGGACGAGGGCCTGCTCGACTCCAAGGAGGCGATGGTCACCTTCCTGAACCTGATCGCCGCCGAGCCGGACATCGCCCGCGTGCCGGTGATGATCGACAGCTCCAAATGGGAGGTGATCGAGGCCGGCCTGAAATGCGTCCAGGGCAAGGCGGTGGTCAACTCCATCTCCATGAAGGAAGGCAAGGACGCCTTCATCGCCCAGGCAAAGCTGGTGCGCCGTCACGGCGCCGCGGTCGTCGTCATGGCCTTCGACGAGCAGGGCCAGGCCGACACCCAGGCCCGCAAGACCGAGATTTGCCAGCGCTCCTACGAGATCCTGGTGAACGAGGTCGGCTTCCCGCCCGAGGACATCATCTTCGATCCGAATATCTTCGCCGTCGCCACGGGCATTTCCGAGCACGACAATTACGGCGTCGATTTCATCGAGGCGACCCGCTGGATCCGCCAGAACCTGCCGCATGCGCATGTCTCTGGCGGCGTGTCCAACCTGTCCTTCTCCTTCCGCGGCAACGAACCCGTGCGCGAGGCGATGCACTCGGTGTTCCTGTACCACGCCATCGCGGCCGGTATGGACATGGGCATCGTCAATGCCGGTCAGCTCGCCGTCTATGACGACGTCGATCCGGAGCTGCGCGAGCTCTCCGAGGACGTGGTGCTCAACCGGCGCGCCGATTCCACCGACCGGCTGCTGGAGATCGCCGAGCGTTTCCGCGGCCAGGGCGGCAAGCAGAAGATGCAGGACCTGTCGTGGCGCGAACGCGCCGTCGAGGACCGCCTGTCCCATGCGCTGGTCAACGGCATCACCGACTATATCGAGGAAGATGTCGAGGAAGCCCGCGCCAAGGCCGAGCGGCCGCTGCACGTCATCGAAGGCCCGCTGATGGCCGGCATGAACATCGTCGGCGACCTGTTCGGCGCCGGCAAGATGTTCCTGCCGCAGGTGGTGAAGTCCGCCCGCGTGATGAAGCAGGCCGTGGCCTACCTGATGCCCTACATGGAGCAGGAAAAGCTCGAGCAGGGCATCGAGGACATGCCGAGCGCCGGCAAGATCCTGCTCGCCACCGTCAAGGGCGACGTCCACGACATCGGCAAGAACATCGTCGGCGTCGTGCTCCAGTGCAACAATTTCGAGGTGATCGATCTCGGCGTCATGGTGCCGGCGGCCAAGATCCTCGAGACCGCGCGCAAGGAGAAGGTCGACGTGATCGGCCTGTCGGGTCTCATCACCCCGTCGCTGGACGAGATGTGCCACGTGGCGGCCGAGATGGAGCGCGAGGGCTTCGACCTGCCGCTGCTGATCGGCGGCGCGACAACCAGCCTCATCCATACGGCGGTGAAGATCCACCCGAACTACCGCCGCTCGCAGGCCGTCTACGTGACGGATGCCAGCCGCGCAGTCGGCGTGGTCTCGAAGCTGCTGAGCAAGACGGACCGCGACGGCTATGTGGAGGCGCTGCGTGCCGACTATGCCAAGGCCGCGGAGGGGCATTCGCGCTCGCGCGGCCAGGCCCGCCGCACCAGCCTCGAGGATGCTCGCAAGAACCGCTTCCGCCCGTCCTTCGACAGCTACAAGCCGCAGCGTCCCTCGTTCCTCGGCATCCGCCCGATCGAGGTGCCGCTGGAGGATCTGGTCGAGGTCATCGACTGGACGCCCTTCTTCTCCACCTGGGAGATCAAGGGCACCTATCCGGCGGTCCTGACCGACAACCGCTACGGACCGGCCGCCAAGGCGCTCTACGACGATGCCCGCAAGATGCTCGACGAGATCGTCCGCGACAGGCTGGTGCAGCCCAAGGGCGTCGTCGGCTTCTGGCCGGCGGCCGCACGCGGCGACGACATCGTGCTCTACGAGGACGAGGAGCGGACCCGCGAGCGCACCGTGCTGCACACGCTGCGCCAGCAGATGGCCCGCGCCGAAGGCACCCGTGCCAACGTGGCGATGTCCGACTTCGTCGCGGCCGAGGACAGCGGCATCGCCGACTGGGTCGGCGGCTTCGCGGTGACCTCCGGCCATGGCGAGGAGGAGTTCATCTCGCGCTACGTCAAGGCAGGCGACGACTACAACAAGATCCTCGCCCAGGCCCTGTGCGACCGTCTCGCCGAAGCCTTCGCAGAGAAGCTGCACCAGATCGTGCGCACCTCGCTGTGGGGCTATGCCCCGCAGGAGAAGGCCAGCGTCGAGGAGCTGATCGGCGAGAAGTACCAGGGCATCCGCCCGGCACCGGGCTATCCGGCCCAGCCGGACCACACGGAAAAGGGCACGCTGTTCGAGCTGCTGGACGCCACGCAGACTGCCGGCATCAAGCTGACGGAGAGCTACGCCATGTGGCCGGGTTCGTCGGTCTCGGGCCTCTACTTCGCCCATCCCGACAGCCACTATTTCGGCGTCGGGCGCATCGAGCGCGACCAGGTCGAGGACTATGCCTCCCGCAAGGGCTGGGATCTGGCCACGGCCGAGCGCTGGCTCGCCCCGATCCTGAACTACGATCCGCACAAGCTGGAGGCGGCGGAGTAATCCGCTCCTCGCAGCTCACTGCAGAACGAGAAAAAACGGGCGGGACCATGATGGCCCGCCCGTTGTCGTTGGGAGGTTATGTCGGGCCGGCCGGTCAGGCGACGCGGCCGTGCCACTGGCTGAGCAGCAGGCGTGCCGATTGCGGCTTGATACCCTTGTAGCGGTCGAGGATGCGCGCGCGATCCTCCGCCTGCAGGCGGTAGCGCCACGGGCCCATGTTCAGCAGCTTCTCCACCGTCGACAGCGCAAGCTCGGATGCCTTGGCGACGATCAGGAACGGGTCCGTATCGGTGCGCACCATCCAGTGCTTGGCTTCCTCGATGCCGATGTCGCCGATCATCGCGAAGGTCGCGACCGCCTCGGGGAAGCGATCCTCCTCGGCGAAGCGGACCAGCGTGTCCTCGTCGAGGCCAGGGCCGCGGGCCAGCGCATAGACGCGGCCGATGGCGGTCTCGAAGTCGTAGCGGCCGAGCCAGAACTCGTTGGAGAGTTTCTGCGCGGCGACACGGGCGGCACGCGGGACCTCGCCGCCCTCGGACGTGCTGGTTTCCAGCAGGCGCATACGCACCCGCTCGCTTGCCAGCGCCGCCAGTGTCGACACCGCGCGCTCGTCGAGATCCTGCCGGTCGGCGAGCGCCATCTGCAGGTCCTCATCGAGGCCGGAAGACTGGATGAGCCCGAGAACGCCGCGGGCGGAAAGGCTGGCCCCTCCGTTGCGCGCCACGGTGCGATGGACGGCCGTGCTGCCGCTTTCGACCAGCACGTCGGTCACCATCTCGGACAGGATCTCGCGGGCGGCAATCGCCACCTTGTGGTCCTCGCCGCGCTTGAGCGCGATCTCGACGAGGTCCGTGTCGCGCAGCACGGTGGACTGCTCCAGCACCGGACGCGCAACCTCGATGTCGTCGTCGGCGAGCCGGCGGATGGTGCCCTCCGGCGCCCGCCGCAGGGAGGCCAGCCGACCGGCGATGAAGGCGCGGGCCTGCATCTCCACCATGTCGGACAGGCGCACCAGCACCGAATCGTAGACCTCGATCTGCTCGTCCGAGCATTTTTCGGATGTCAGCGAGAACAGCGTGGCGACGTTGCGCGCCAACTCGTTCCGCCGCGCCATGTCCGGCTCGTTCGCCAGCGCCTCGAAGTTCACGAGCTCGGTATTTGGCATGTTCGACATTGCTATTTCCCCGACCGAGAATCTTGGTTTCGCCGTGGATAGCATGGGTCGATTAAACAAAATGTCGACGCGAACAGGTCATTACTTATCTATATTTTATGCTGATACTAAAATAACTTGAAGAAAATCGATTAAAAATTGAAACATGGCGGACTGCGGCAAATCGCGAGCAGACGACAGCCGATCCGCGTGAGATAAACGGCAAACGATACGCAGTTTGACCAATAAGATCGGAGATCAGGGTGAGCGACAGATCCGACGACGAAACGCCGGCGCGTCCCGGCGAGGAGGCCTTCGGCCACGACCCGGCGCAAGGGCCGTTCGATGCCGGCCTCGTCTTCATCGGCCATGTGGAAACGCCCTGGGCGACGCGGGCCGAATGCCCGCGCAACGGCCGCGCCACCGATGCCGTCTGCCGTGTCCGGGTGAAGCCGGAATACCGCAAGGGCTGAAGTCGGTGGAGGAATGCAGCCACCTCGTCCTGCTGTACTGGATGCACAGGCCCGCCGCGATCTGGCGGTGCTTGCGCCCGGCTTTGCCGATGAGACCCATGGCTGCTTCGGCCTGCGCGCACCGGTTCGCCCGAACCCGGTCTCCCTGTCCGTCGTGCAATTGCTGGAGATGACCGGGGACGGTTTCCTGGTGCGCGGTCTCGATTGCCTGAACGGCACGCCGCTCATCGACATCAAGCCCTATTTCGCAACCACCGACAGCGTGCCGGACGCGCAGGTGCGCTGGCGCGACCGGCTGAAGCAGACCGGCGTCATCACCCCGCCTGGCGACGCCTGAACGACAGGGCCCGCATCCGCACCCACTCCCCCGCCCCGCGTATCGCGCGCGCCGCAGGCCGCTCGACAATGACCGTCAGCAGCAGCGCCGCAAGCGCAATCACAGCAAGAATGACGATGGCCGAAACGCCAAGCCCCAGCATTGGTGCCAGAAGGTAAAAGCCGGCATAGCCGATATGCTGGTGCAGCAGGTAGAAGGGTAGGTGGCCCGGCCGGCCACCGCGACCGGCCCGACCGGCAGCCACGGCACGTCCAGCCGCGTTGCCAGCGCCAGAACGACGAGCGAAACGGCAACGATGCCGGCGACGGCAAGCGGAGAAAACGGCTCGCCGCGATAGAGCTCGACCAATCCGCCTGCGAACAGGATCGCCGCCGCAATAGCCTGTACGAAGGCCGCGACAAGGACGAGGCTCGCCCCCGCCTCGCCGCGCTCACGCGCCCGCAGCATCATCCCGAAAGCGAAGAACCCGGCGAAATCGGTCAGCAGAAGCCGACGGAGGATGTCGCTCCCGATCACGGCCTGGTCGAGCGCCGCAATAGCGAGCCAGACGAGGGCAATGGCAACCTGGTGGCGCGACCACAGACCGACGAGCATCAGCAGCCCGACCCAGCCATAGAACAGGATCTCGGCGACGATGGACCAGTAGGCCCCGTCCATGAAGGGCTGGCCGAGAAACGGCGACAGCATCGTCAGGTTGGCGAGATATTGCGGCAGCGACAGGGGAAGCCGAGCGCCGGCACGGCAAGGGTGACCAGCGCCGTCAGCGTCATCGCTACCACATAGACCGGCCAAAGCCGCGCGATGCGGGCAACCGCGAAGGTGAAGGGATCGCGCCCCTCCGTCGAGATCGAGATGACGTAGCCGGAAATGGCGAAGAAGACCGAAACGCCGAGATAACCGAACCGCGCCCAGTCTCCGGGGTCGCCCGCCCCCGCGACGGGGCCGGCCTCTCCGGTGACCTGCATGCGAAAGCCGTAGTGGAACCAGGCAACAACCGCCACGGCCGCAACCCGCATCACGTCGAGACCCGGCCGTCTTGCGGCAGCGCCCATTGCATCCACTCCCCTCGCCTCAGGCGCGGAGTATCGCCGTTCTCCGGTTAAGGGGAGTTGAAACGGCGGCAGCCGGCCTGATCAGCATCAATCGTATTGATGGCGGTCGGCGATAAGCTTATCCAATGACAATGATCACGCTTCGACAGCTGCGCTATTTCGATGCGCTTGCCCGCCACCTGCATTTCGGCCGTGCCGCCGAAGCTGTCGCCGTATCCCAGCCGGCCCTGTCCATGCAGGTGCGCGAACTGGAGGCGATCCTCGGCATCGCCCTGGTGGAGCGCCGTCCCTCCGGCATCCGCCTGACAGCGGAAGGGCGGGAGATCGCCCGCCGGGCGCAGCGCATCCTGTCCGAGACACGGGATCTCCTCGACTACGGCCGGCATGCCAGCGAGGTGATGAGCGGAACGCTCCGCCTCGGCATCATCCCCTCCATCGCGCCTTATCTCCTGCCGCGCATCCTGCCGGCGCTGACCCGCAGCCATCCGCATGTCGAGCTGCAGCTGCGCGAGACGCTGACGCAGGCGCTGGTCGGCGAGCTGCTGCAGGGCGAGCTCGACGTCATCTTGGCGGCCCTGCCCGTTGCCGGAGCCGAATTCGAAACCCGCCCGCTGTTCCAGGATCGCTTCCTGCTGGCCGTGCAGTCGCGTCCCGATCTCGACGAACGCCAGCGCGTCGACCCGCGGACCGTCAACGGCTCCTCGCTGCTGCTGCTGGAGGAAGGCCACTGCCTGCGCGACCAGGCGCTGAACTACTGCGAGGGATTGCAGCCGACCGCTCGCTCCGGCTTCGGCGCCACCAGCCTGTCGACGGTGATGCAGATGGTCGCCGCCGGCTATGGCGTGACGCTGCTGCCGGAGCTCTGCGCCTCGGTGGAGGTGCGCGACGAGCGCGTGGCGCTGCTGCGCTTCGAGGAACCGCAGCCGCAAAGGACGGTCGGGCTGGTCTGGCGGCGCTCCTCGCCGCGCAAACGCGACTTCGAGGCACTCGGCAGCTGCATTCTCGAAGCTTTGGATCCGGTGCCCAGCTCCTGCCGCCGCTCGCTGTCGGCGAGGATTTTCGCACCGGACAGCGCCCCGATGCCTGAGCGGATCTTCTGGCCATGATGTTGGGGAGACAATCCTCGGGCGGCACGCGGCGCCAGAAGGAGATGCGCAAGGCGCTGCGGGTCACCGCGCCACGCATTCCTTTCGCGGATGCCGAGCCGGTGCTGGCCGGGGCGCTCGCCTCACATCTGCGGCACCTGCCACCGTCCGTGGCCGTATGGCTTGCCCTCGTCGCCCATGTCCGCCACGCCCATAGCGACTACGACGCGCTGCTGGGCGAAGGCTACGATCGCGACGCGGCCCGCTATTTCGCGCTGACCTCGATCAACGACACGCTGCTCGACTGGGGCGCGACGCGGCAGGTCAGCGCGGAGGAGGACGAGATCAGCGAGGACTGAGGGCGAACTCTCAGCGATAGAGCCAGTGCTCGGGGATATGCGCGGTGACCGCCTCGCCGGGGCGGATGACGCCGGGCCGTTCCACATAGGCGACGAGACCGCGGCGGCGGCGCGCCGTCTTGGGGAACAGCAGGTCGAGCCCCTCGCGGTCGGGATAGTGCTCGGCGATGGAGGCCCCGGCGATCCGGCAGGGCATGTTGTCGCCATCGACCCGGAGCACCGCGCCGCCGGCGAAGACGAGGCGCGTGCGCGGCGGCACCAGCGACAGGCGCGGCAGGCCTTCCAGCAGGATATTGCCGCCGATCCACTCCGCCTCGATGCGTGGCAGCCCCATATCGGCAGCGACCTCGGCCAGTTCCTCCACGGACAGGATCGACACCTGCCGCTCGTTGCACATCTCCGTGCCGCGCGGATACCAGGGCTCGCGCGAGCCCGAGCGACGGGTATGGCCGGCATGGCGGCCGCCGGGAATGCCCTCGAAGCAGAGCTTCAGCGCCGCCGTCCAGGTGGTGCGGAAATCATCCGGCGTCTGGGTGGCGAGCACCTTGACCGTCGTCGCCGGGAGCTTGCGCGCCGGCATGCTCTGCAGCTCGTCCATGTGCTCGCGTCCGAACAGATCCGCCATCGCTCACCTTCCTGCCTCATCGCCCGCGGGCAAACCTGCACGCGAGATCGAGGGATACAATGAGTCCCGCGGGCAGGAAACCCGCTCCCGCCTTCCGGCAGCCCCCGAAAAGAAAACGGCGGCGCGAGACCCGCACCGCCGTTTCCTGTCGTGAGCGTGAGTCGCTGGCGCCTCAGCGCGTCAGCGGCTTGTACTTGATGCGGCGCGGATCGGCCGCATGGGCGCCGAGGCGGCGTACCTTGTCCTTCTCGTAGTCCTCGAAGTTGCCTTCGAACCACTCGACATGGCTGTCGCCCTCGAAGGCGAGCATGTGGGTGGCAAGGCGGTCGAGGAACATACGATCGTGGCTGATGACCACGGCGCAGCCGGCGTAGTTCTCCAGCGCATCTTCGAGGGCCGCCAGCGTCTCGGTATCGAGGTCGTTGGTCGGCTCGTCGAGGAGGAGGACGTTGGCGCCCTGCTTCAGCACCTTGGCCAGATGCACGCGGTTGCGCTGGCCGCCCGACAGGTTGCCCACCTTCGCCTGCTGGGCCGGGCCCTTGAAGTTGAAGGACGAGCAATAGGCGCGCGAATTGATCTCCTTGCCGTCGAGATAGATGATCTCGTGGCCGTCGGAAATCTCTTCCCAGACCGTCTTGTTCGGGTCGAGCTTGTCGCGCGACTGGTCGACATAGCCCAGATGCACGCTGTCGCCGATGGTGACGGTGCCCGAGTCCGGCTTTTCCTGGCCGGTCAGCAGCTTGAACAGGGTCGTCTTACCGGCACCGTTCGGGCCGATGACGCCGACGATGCCGCCGCGCGGCAGCTTGAACGTCAGGTCCTCGATCAGGAGGCGGTCGCCGAAGCCCTTGAGACGTTCTCCAGGTCGATGACGTTGTTGCCGAGCCGCTCGCCGACCGGAATGAGGATCTGCTCGATGGTCGGCAGACGCTCTTCCTGCTTGGCCAGCAGGTCCTCATAGGCACGGATACGCGCCTTGGACTTGGTCTGGCGGCCCTTCGGCGACATGCCCATCCACTCGCGCTCGCGGGCAATCGCACGCGAGCGGGCCATGTCCTCGCGGCCCTCCTGCTCCATGCGTTTGGTCTTCTTCTCCAGATAGACCGAGTAGTTGCCCTCGTAGGGGATGCCCTGGCCGCGGTCGAGCTCCAGGATCCAGCCCGTGACGTTGTCGAGGAAGTAGCGATCGTGGGTGATGATCAGCACCGAGCCCTTGAACTCGCGCAGATGCCGCTCCAGCCAGTGCACCGTCTCGGCGTCCAGGTGGTTGGTCGGCTCGTCGAGCAGCAAGAGGTCCGGCTCGGACAGCAGCAGCTGGCACAGCGCCACGCGGCGGCGCTCGCCGCCCGACAGGTTGTCGACCGCAGCATCGGACGGCGGGCAGCGCAGGGCCTCCATCGCCATCTCGACCTTGCTCTCGAGGTTCCACAGATCCTCGGCGTCGATGATGTCCTGGAGCTTGGCGCCCTCTTCCGCCGTCTCGTCGGAATAGTTCATCATCAGTTCGTTGTAGCGGTCGACGATCGCCTGCTTGTGGGCGACGCCCAGCATGACGTTCTCGAGCACCGTCTTGGTCGGATCGAGCTGCGGCTCCTGCGGCAGGTAGCCGATACGTGCGCCCTCGGCCGCCCACGCTTCGCCGGAATACTCCTTGTCGAGACCGGCCATGATCTTGAGCAGCGTCGACTTGCCCGCGCCGTTCGGACCCAGGATGCCGATCTTGGCGTCCGGGTAGAAGGACAGGTGGATGTTGTCGAGGACCTTCTTGCCGTTATAGGCCTTCGACAGACCGTGCATGTGATAGATGAACTGGCGCGCCATAGGTGCTTGCCGCTCCATTCTGGACATGAGGGGAAACTGGCCGCTTCTTAGTCGATGGCGGCCGTCGGGGCAAGGGAAAGTCCCCGGACGCCGGACCTTTCGGCCCGCCCGGACCACGCCGCCCCCCATCCGCATCCGCCTTTGCCCCGCACCGTTGATGTGCCGGATCGGCACGAAGCCGCGCCCCCTCGCGTTTACCTCCCGTTCACCCTCGACCAGCATTCTGGCGACGGGCTGGGCGCTCAGAAGGATTCAAGTCATGCGTATCCCGAGACCGGCCGGACTTGCCGGCGTTCTTGCTCTTTCCCTCCTTGTTGCGGCCTGCGGCTCGAACCGTTTCGAGCGCGGCGTGACGGGCGGTGCCATCGGTGGTGCAGCCGGCGCAGGTGCGCTGGCGCTGGCCGGCGGCCCCGTTCTGGTCGGCATGGCGGCCGGTGCCGTCGGCGGCGCGGCCATCGGCGCGCTGACCAACGAGTGCCAGATCGATCTCGGACCGCAGCGTCCCAACAACTGCTGAGACGTCGGCGCCAGCGCCGCAGCAGGCTTTCCCCGCATCATCGCCTTCCCGGGACCGGCATGTCGAAAGACAGCGCCGGTCCTGTCGTTTGTGCATGCTCCGAACAGACCGGAACCGAACCGGCGCGTCGCCGTAACGACCTGAGATTACGGAGCATTTTCGCATGAAGGCCGCAGCAGTCGCACAATCTCGCAAAGCATGCGGACTGTAATAAATGACATTACCCGCCAAGCCTGTTGGATCGTGCGGGAAATCGAGTCATATTTTTGCCCAACAAGAAAGGTCGATAGCAGCAGCACGGTCGAGGCAACACCGAGCAGCAACGGGACGGACACGAACTTGCTTGTTCCGCAGAACACCAGGGAAAGCCTATTCAGGCGCTCGAGGAGAAACATCCTCTTTCTGCACGTGCCGAAGTGCGGCGGATCCTTTGTCGAGCAGGCTTTCCTGCCCTGGATCCGAAGATGCCCTTCGCGCCGCATTCGCGATGCCCGCGGTCACCTGACATATTGCGAATACACGCAGGTCTTCGACCGGCACCGCGTCGACCTTGCGTCCATGCATGTCTTCACCGTGGTGCGCAATCCCTGGGCCTGGCACGTCTCCTGGTTCCATTATCTCAAGGAAGACTACGGCCGCGGCCAGTCCGGCATGCCGACCGAAGTGGAGCTGTTCCAGGACTACGACTTCTCCGACTACCTGCGCTGGCTGGCGGATGACGAGGCCCCGACCTCGCCGACGCGCTACATCCGCAAGCAGCAGCTCGACTACCTGACCGACGCAAGCGGCACCGTTGCCGTCGACCGGATCCTGCGGCAGGAGCGACTGGCGGACGACCTGGCCAGAATGGCCACGGAGCTCGACCTTGCCGTCACCGTTCCGCAGTGCCGCGCCAATTCCTCCTCGCATGGCCACTACCGCGAGTATTACGACGACTTCGGGATAGACCTCGTCGCGCGGCGCCACAGGGACGACATCGAGACCTTCGGCTATACGTTCTGAAGCGTCTTGCAACAGGCTGCGGACTTGCAATTCGCCGTCCAAGCTGCAATGGCTCAGCCATTCCGTCCCTATCCGCGAGTGCACGATCCCCAATGGGCTTCAACCTGATCCGCTTCGCCCTCGACCCGCACTACCGGGCCGTCAAGCGCTGGAAACTCGCGAAGGGCGACGAGCGCCTGCTGACAGACGTGCCGCTCAACGGAAACTCGCTGGTCGTCGATGCCGGCTTCTACAAGGGCGACTTCTCCGCCCGGATCTCGCAGAAGGGGTCGCCGAAAGTGCTGGCCTTCGAGCCGGCGCCCGAGTTCTGCGAGCGGGCCCGCCCGCTGCTGGCGGCCATGCCGAACGTGACGCTCGACTGCGCCGGCCTGTCGGACTTCAACGGCACGGCGAAGCTCGTCTACGACAATGACGGCAGCAGCACCCAGCGGCAGCAGGAGGGCAAGAGCGTCGAGGTCCAGTTGCGCCGCGCCTCTGATATCGTGCGCGCCGCTGGCCAGCCGGTCGACCTTATGAAGCTCAACATCGAGGGCGACGAATATCCGGTCCTGGAAAACCTGATCGCCGAAGGGCTGATGGGCGAGGTCCGCCATCTGGTGGTGCAGTTCCACCTGATCGACAAGACCAGCCGCGAGCGCTATGCGCGCATTGCCGACGGCCTGTCGAAGACCCACGATCTTGCCTGGCGTTATCCGTTCGTCTGGGAACGCTGGGACCTGCGCGACAGCGTCTCGCCGAGCAGGTAGAGCCGGCGGCGGATGCCGTCGCTGAAGCGCAGCCGACGGCCGTCGAGATGACCGACCGTGCGCCCGTGGCCGTAGGGCCCGTAGATATAGCCGCCGCCGACATAGCGGCAGAGCCCGCCTTCCAGTCCCACCGAACGACCGTCCGGCCCCTTCAGCAGCGGCAGCACCACCTTGCGATACCGCGCGATGTCGAGGATGTGCGGGTTGTTGGAGCGTCCGCTGATCCGGCACAGCGGAAAGCCGGCATCGCCCGCCGGCTCCAGCCCCAGATCGAAGGCCGCCGGCCGGTTCCGTCGCTTGTTGAAGCGCAGGTAATCGATTCCGCGTGTCCGCATCTCGTCGACCATCCGGTCGAGCGAATGGTGGATGCGGCTCTTCACGAAGACGAAGTCGTGCTCGAGCTGCATGGCGTAGTCGCCCTCGCACACTTCGAGCGAGCGGGCGAAACCGTCAAGCATCCCGTTGGTCTGCACCAGCTCGAAGGGAATGTCCGGCAACCCGTCGCGGATTGTCGCGACCCAGGGTTCGAACATGTCCGGGTTGGGATTGGGATCGATGAAGATGCGGGTGACGATGCGGTGACGGCTATCCTTGCCGAAGACATCGAAAAACGAGCGGACGGCATGCTGGGCGAGGCAGTGGGAGGGATCCCGCGATGCCACGTTGGTGAAGACGTTGAGGTTGAAGACCTCGGACTTCATGCGGACTCCATGCTTGCTTTCCCGCTGCGCCGACCGTAAGCGTGGCGCGTCCCGACCCAATTCGCAGCCTTATAGGTGGCCCGACGTGTCAAAGCCAGTCCCGCGACGCTGGATGAAGCGGCTGGACGCCGTGCTGATGCCCGCCCCCTACCGGGCGCTGGCAAGCCGCCTGATGCTGCCCGCCTGGCCGCGCACCCGTCTTGCCGAACACCGCATCCAGCGCATCGGCGAGGAGGTGACGGCGACGGCGCAAGGGACCGACCGGCTCGGCTGTCTGCGCGTTGCCGGACCGCTCGACATCGATCCGCTGTCCGGCCTCCTCTTCGACGACGCCCGCCTGGTCGCCCCGCAGCCGGGCGAGGAGCTGCTGCCCTGGCCGCAGGCGCGACCCGACGTGACCCGCAGGCTGCGGATGAAGCCGGTGCTGCGCGAGCCGCTGACCGTCCTGCATCACGGCGACGACGGCTCGCTCGCCGCGTTCTGCTCCGACGTGCTGCCGCGCTTTTTCGCGCTCGACCATTTCGCCCTGCCGCAGGACCTGCTCGTCGTGATCCCGGTGTCCATGGGCATGACCGATCATTTCCAGGACGCGATTACCGACGGCGTGTTCCGCCCGCGCCCGGTCGAGCTGATGCGCCAGGGCCGGGTCACCCGCACCGATACGACATATGTGATCGAGAGGCCGCTCGCCCACGCCGGCATTCTCGGCCGGATCGCTGCACGCCTCGCCGAGGTCTATCCGGCAGAAGCGCCCGCAGGCGAGCCGGTGGATGTGCTGCTGTGCGAAGGCGGCAGCGCGCGAGCCGAACGGCTTCTGGCCGGACACGCAGAGCTTCGCAAGGCGGTGGCTGACAACCGCCTCGACATCGTCGCCCCCTCCGACCTCGCCTTGCGCGCGCTGGTGCAGCGCCTGCGCCGGGCCCGCACGCTGTTCGCACCATCCACCGGAGAGCTGTCTGCAGCCGTGCTTGCCGGCGGTTCACTCGAACGGCTCGTCGAGCTCCCCGACCCTTCCGGTCGCGACGACCCGCGCCCGGCAGCGATCGCCGCCGGGCTCGGTCTTGTCCTGGAGCGCCTCAGCGCCCGGTGAGATCAGGCAGCGTTGGTGCCTAGCCGCGCTCGAACACGGCCACATGCAGCCGGTCGGCGGCCCGGCGCAGCGGCCTCAGCGCCTGCGTCAGGCGGCGATAGGGCGCACGCGCCGGCGGGCGGATCGCCTGCGCCTCGGCCAGCAGGGCGGGCGCCCCGTTCCCGCGCCCGGCGACCAGCTGTTCGAGCACCGGAAACACCTGATGCTCCTCCATCAACCGGCGGCGGTTCTCGCGCATCGCCGCCTGCACTTCGGGCCGCGACACGGGATCCGCCTCCAGCACGGCGAGCAGCGTCTTCATCGCCGTGTCCGGCCGGGTGATGTCCAGAGCGGTGAAGCCGAGCGGATCGAAATAGCGCTCCAGCCCCGGACCGCCCGCGACGATCGGATAGGCTCCGGCCAACAGCGGATCGGCGAGCTTTTCCGTCCAGCAATGCGGGTCGAGATTGTTTTCCAGCACAAGGTGATAGCGATAACCGTCGAGGCCCTCGGCCTTGTCCGCGACCTCGCGAAAGCCCCGCCCGTAGATGTCGAGACGCTCGCCAAGCGCCGCCTTGACGCGCCGCAGGAAGCGGAGCCGGCGCACCTGGTTGCGGTTCAGCGCCTTCGTCGAGCAGACTGCCGAGATCAGCCCGCGCACCGGCTCGCACGGTACGGGACGCGCGGCGAGTTCGGCAAAGCCGAGCCGCGGCGGACCGCCGGCGGAGGCACCCAGTCCCGTTCCGTAGAACCACGGCGAGGACGGCTGCATGTGGAACGCCTCGCCGCCAAATCCCGGCAGCGGCGACGAGGTCACGGCAATTCCGAACTGCGAGATGAAGGCCGGGTCGTAATGCTTGATCGACACGGGCTCGGGCAGGAAGACGATGCGCCGTTCGCGCGGCAGCCGCGTGGCGAAGCCTCGCGGCGGCTGATCGTAGACCACCAGCCAGTCCGCCCCCTCGCCGGTACCATTACCCGGCGCAAGCTGGATATCGCCCCAGCGCCCGTCGCCCTCGCGGCTCTGGCGCAGGAGGAAATCGAAGGACTGGGCGGTGGCGAGCTGAATGACGGTCATGCCTGGAAAGCCATGCTTGCGAGTGCTGTCGGGTGGTCCGGCGTTCCGCAGCGATACCGCATGGCGCGGCTTGCGCAAAGGCCGGAACACAAAAAGGCCGCCGCCGGAAGAAGCCGGCGGCGGCCTTCGATCTTCGAACTCGCTTCAAGCCTTAGCGGATATAGGGCGACACGCAGGGGCGACGCGGGCCGTTATAGGGCTGGAAGCTGTTGTCGGAGGCGCGATACGACCGATAGCGCTGGTTGCACCAGGCATAGTGCGCGCGCGGGAAACCTCGATGTGCGCGCGGCGGCACGCGGTAGCGCGGGCGCGGCGCATAGACCGGGGGACCCCAGCGGTGGCGCGGGCGCCAACGATGACGCGGACGCACCGGTGCGGGCGGCCGCGATGCCAGGTCTTCTCGACAAGGCCGCCCTGGCGGGCGTCGGGCGCCACATCGACCAGCGGCGCCAGCGCCCTTGCCGCATTACCGGCTGTCGCAGCTTCTGCCGACGTTCCGGATCCGAAGCCGATCATGGAGGCAACAGCGATTGCCGCTGCCGCGCAAGTGTGTCTGAAACGCATGGTCCTGTCTCCTTTCGGCCTTGCGGTCTGCTCCGCCTGTCCGGCAGCGCACGCTGCCGGCGGGGGAAAGGCGGGGCGGACATTCTCGCGGGGCCCATGCAGGGCCTCCACGACACGACCCGACGCCTCGGCGCCGCACACCATCGCGATCAGCGATCATGATGGAGAAAGCTTAGTCCTGCGAGCAGGGCAGGACTGTGACGCAGATCATCCCGGCGACGTTCACTGGCCAAAACGCCGCATTGCTTGAAGAAGTTCCGCGCGACTTGTCATTTGTCATGAAATTCATATATCATGCCAAATGACAGGAGGCACCCATGCCCGCACTTCGTCCCGTATCTCCGGTAACATCGGATCCCGTTGCCCAGTTCTCCCGCGCGGAGATCGCCGCCATGCAGCGGGCGGTGGTCAATCTTTTCGAGCGCTGGGACCTCACCGACGAACAGGCCAGCCGTCTTCTCGGCGATATCTCGGTCCGCACCTACCAGCGCTGGAAGTCGGGATCGCCCGGCCGTGCCGGCATCGATCTCGCCGAGCGCATGTCCAACCTCCTCGGCATTCACAAGGCGCTGCGCATGCTGTTTCGCGACGCGGAGCGCGGCTACGGCTGGGTGAGCCGCGCCAATGCCGATTTCGACGGCCGCTCGGCGCTGGACGTGATGCTGGACGGGCGTATCACCGATCTCATGCGGGTCCGCCGCTATCTCGATGCCCGGCGCGGCCAGTGGTGACGATGAGCACCGCCCTGCCCGGTGGCTTCGCGACGACGCGGCTCGTCTGGCCGCGCTATCACCGCCTGATCAGCTCCGCCTATCCGCCCATCGACCTGTTCGAGGACATTGCCGACCCGGCCGACTGGGAGTTGCTCGCTGCCGCCGAGGCGAAAAGCAATCCGCGCGTTGCCGAGACGATCGGCTCGCTCGACCTCGTGCCGGCCGGCCGCAGGGTCAGCGGGCCCGGCGCCTCCTATGTGATGGCGCCCTTCACCCACGTTTCTCCGGAGCGCAAGGGGCGGTTCCACGACGGCAGCTTCGGCGCCTTCTATGCCGCCAGGTCCTTCGACACCGCGCTGTTCGAGGTCGCCCACCACCAGGCAAGGTTCTTCGCCGCCACCGGCGAAGCGCCCGGCTGGATCGCCGACATGCGCGAACTCGTTGGCGAAATCGACGCGGACATGGTCGACCTGACCAGGGAAGACCCGGCTGCCGTCCCCCTGCTAGATCCGGACGACTACGGTCCGTCCCAGACCTTCGCAGCCGAGATCCGAGCTGCAGGCCACAACGGCATCGCCTATCCGAGCGTGCGTCACGACGGCGGAGCCTGCTTCGCTGCCTTCCATCCCGATGTGATGTCCGTGCCAATCCAGGCCTGCCACCTCACCTGCCACTGGGACGGCAAGCGCATCGATATGGTCAAGATCCACGAGGCCGCGGGCGAAAACCCGCGCGGGCGGATCTTCAGGATCGAGGCCTGACCGGCGGCCTCTGCAAGCCCGGCCTCTCAGGCGGTCGCGACGCCGCCGGTTTCCACCCTGTTGCGGCCCTTTTCCTTGGCCGCATACAGCAGCTTGTCGGCCACCGGCAGCAACTCGTCGATGCTGCGCCCGTCTCCCGGCTGAATGACCAGCAGGCCGATGCTCGCAGTCACCTCCAGCGAGCCGCCGTTCTCCAGGGCAATGGGAGTGCGAACCAGATTGCGCATGCGCTCGGCAAGCCCCACCGCGTGCTGCGGACTGCAATTCGACACGAGGATGGCGAATTCCTCGCCCCCGAGCCGCCCGAGGAGATCGTCGGCGCGCAAACACGCCCTTGCATGCTCTCCGAACGAGGCGAGAGCCTTGTCGCCGGCCGCATGTCCGAACCGGTCGTTCACCGCCTTGAAGTGATCGAGATCGATCATCATCAAGGCGAAAGGCGCATCCCGGCGCTCTTGCAGGATGTGTTCGGCTGTTGCCCTGAAGGAAATGCGGTTGCGCGCACCTGTCAGCGGATCGTGCATCGCCATGTGATGGAGCCGCGCCAGCAACTCGTTGCGGCTCTGCATGACGCAGGCCAGCATGATCGGCGCCAGCGCCACCAGCGAAATTCCCAGCCGGACGGACACGAGATCGATCTCGTTGTCGGGAACGAACTGGCTGCCGACGAGGCCGGTGGACACGGCGGCCAGCGTCCATACTCCCGAGATCAGGGTGAGCGCCGCCGTCGGGAAGATCGGATAGACGATGGCGCACCACAACAGGGCGGGAACCGGAAAGGCGACGGATCCGGCCCCGCCGATCAGCGCGGCGGCACCTCCCGCAGCGATCACCGCCAGAACAGGCAGGATATCGGCGCCCCGGATGGCGAGCCGCGACGTCTTCCAGCGCGCGGCCATGATTGCCAGCGGCGGCGCGGAAAGCAGGACAGGCAGGATGGTGACGTAGTTGACGAACTCGGTGGCGAACCAGAACGACCAGCCGGCGGCCACGCTGCGCTGAAACAGCAGCGGGTTCGCCAGCATGCCGAAAAGGCCGGCGGAAGCGGCAGCAGCGGCGGCGACAAAGGCCAGCCAGAGCACGGAGGCCGGCTCCCGCAACGAGCGTATCCTGTCCGGATGCCACAAGTGCACCGCATACCCCACCGCCACGCCGAACATGTTCGCAGCGGTGAGAACTGCCGTCATCGTGAACGAGGAGCCGGTCAGCAGATCTGCCGACACGTAACCGACAGCAGCGCAGATCCAGGTGGTCGGCCGCGACGCTCCCGGCATGCGGATGATCATCGCAAGCAGAATCGCGTTGGCAGGCCAGAGCGTTGCAAGAAAATCGGCCGGCCGCGTGTAGATGCCGAACAGGCAGGCAGCCAGAACCACCAGACCGATCATCAGGGGTGTAGCCAGGGCCCCCGCGCCGTGCCGTCCGGCGGCTTTCCCCTCGGGAGAGGTTTCAACGCTCAAGGACATGGCGCCCCTCACAGCCCATTTCGCAAACCAGCTCCCCTCGCGGCAAGCCAGATGAGAATTAGGCGACAATCCGGAGCATATCAACGACGACTTTCAGAAAAATGCATTCCAATGAATTATTGCAATTTACCGTCTAAAAAACACGAGATATCGAAAGACTTGATACGAAAATAATCTCGAATATCCAGCCGAATACAGAAGAATTGGCGCGAATTTTCAAAAGACGGGCACCGTAACACCCGGGCGCTCTTCACGAGCCGGGGACAGCGCCGCACGCTCACCGCAGCGACGCTCTCCCCGATCGCCTTGAAGCCTCGGGAGTACTGTCAATTATACGTAATCAGTCCTTCCCCATATGCGGGTCGGCGAGCGCTGCGCTCGGTCGGCTGACCGGCACGGAGGTGCGCGAGGTGCGCCGGGACAGCGCGTCCTCCCCATCCCGCTGCAGCAGGCGGCGGAACGCGGGATGCATGCCGCCGTCGGAATAGGACGGCGCGGTGAGGGCAAGACCGCTGGAGATCAGCGACTGCATCGCCACCCGGTCCGCCTCCGACTTGCTGGCCACCGCCTCCGGCACCTTGCTGACCGCCGGCGGACAGGCGGCAAGCGGATCCTTCGGCTCGCCGCCGACGAACTCCTTGTCGAAGACATAGCGTCCGCCGCACATGGAAACCTTCGGCGGCTGGCGGGTCACCTCGAAAATGTCGTAGCCGGTCTTGAGATTGCTCCAGAACGCGAAATTCCCGTCGTTCCGGTGCCGTGCCATGTTCTCCGGCGTCATGCGGAACGGATACACCTGGACCTGGAAGGCGGATTGCCCGCCCTTCAGCGCGTCGCGCACCACCGGGTAGATTTCCTCCACGCCCTCGTCGGTCAGCGCATAGCAGCCCGAAGAGGAACAGGCGCCGTGGACCATCAGAGCGCTGCCGGAATAGCCGAGCGCCCGTTCCAGCTTGTTGGGAAAGCCGAGATTGAAGGCCAGATAGTACTGCGAACGCGGGTTCAGCAGGCCGGCATTGACGTGATAGAAGCCCTCCGGCGCCTGGCGGTCGCCCTGCTTGCGCTTGGGCCCCAGCTTTCCGGACCAGCGGCAGATCGGATAGGTCTTGAGCAGCGCGAACCGGCCCGAACGATCCTGCTTCCAGACCTCGAGCTCGCTCTCCTGCTTGAAGATTCGCACCACGACGGGCGCGGACGGCGACATCGACTTCTCCGACATCATCGAAAGAAGCTTCGAGGGGATCGGCTTCGATCCCCGGCCGTCATCGGCATACTCGCTCGTCGCGCAGCCGCTCAACAGGGCTGCGATAACCAGGAAGGCAGCCGCTTTAGCTGGTTTAAACATCATTCGCTTGCCAGGATCTCGTTCGTGCCGCCCCGCCCGCCGACAGATGTCCAGTCTCGCCGGACACGGTTAATGCCAAGTTGCTCGCGCCGCAATTCGCGATTGCGTGAACTTGACGCCGCACCGCTTGAAGGACCATATCTCCAGAAACTGGAGGTTTGCGATGTACTCGATCGGCGATCTTTCGCGGCAGACCGGCGTCAAGGTGCCGACGATCCGCTATTACGAGCAGATGGGCCTGCTGGAGGCCGCGGGCCGCACGGAAGGCAACCAGCGGCGCTACGACGCGGCGCATCTCGACCGGCTCGGCTTCATCAAGCATGCGCGCGACCTCGGCTTCACCCTGGAGGCGGTCCGCGAGCTGATCGATCTCAGCGGACATCCGGAGCGCCCCTGCACCCATGCCGACGAGATTGCCGCACGACAGCTCGACATCGTCCGCGACAAGATCGCGCGGCTGCAGCGGCTGGAAAGCGAACTGGCCCGCATGGTCGGCACCTGTCACGGCGATCACGTGAGGGATTGCTACGTGATCCGCTCGCTGGCCAATCACGAGATGTGCAGCACCGATCATTGACCCCGGCCCTCCTCCGATATCGCTCGAGGAAAAAACTGCGTTGCAGCCCTTGATCCTCTAGTCGCTAGAGGTCTTATGGTCCTGCTCCTGACCAAAGGAGTTGACCATATGAGCGCCACCGACCGCCTCACCCGCTTCCGCGTGGAAGGGATGGATTGCGCCAGCTGCGCCAGCAAGATCGACCGCGCTGTCCGCCGTTTGCCCGAGATCGACGATGTCCGCGTGTCCGTGGTCGCCGGCACCATGACCGTGACCCATGGCGAAGACGCAGATCTTGCCGAAGTCGCCCGCAAGGTCGACAGCCTCGGATACCGGACTTCGCTGCTCGCCCGAGAGCCTGCGCACGGGAAGACAGACGAAAACCCGACCGGCGCAACGGCTTGCTGCGGCGGACACGGTCATGATCACGGCGACCATGATCATGACGACGATCACGCGAGCGATCACGGGCACCAGCATCACCATGCCCGGATCGACGGCCCCTGGTGGCGCAGTTCCAAGGCCCGCCTGACCATCCTCTGCGCCGCTGCGCTGGCCGTCGCCTTCGCGGTTGCCCACCTCTTCCCCCAGACCGCATTCTGGAGCTTCACCCTCGCCATGGCGGTCGGGCTGGTGCCGATTGCCCGCCGCGCGCTTGCCGGTGCGATGAACGGCAGTCCCTTTTCCATCGAGACCCTGATGACGGTGGCCGCGGCCGGCGCCGTGGTCATCGATGCCGCCGAAGAAGCGGCCGTTGTCGTCGTGCTGTTCCTGATCGGCGAGCTTCTGGAGGGCATCGCCACCGGCCGCGCCCGCGCCTCGATCCGCGCCCTTGCCGACCTGATGCCGAAGACCGCACTGCTGGAACGGGATGGCAAGACCGAGACCGTCCCGGCCGACAGCCTTGCGGTCGGGGCTGTGGTGTTGGTGCGTCCCGGCGACCGGGTTCCGGCCGACGGTACCGTCCTGTCCGGTGAAAGCGCCGTCGACGAGGCTCCCGTGACCGGCGAATCCGTGCCAAAGCGCAAGGAGCCCGGCGACACGGTCTTTGCCGGCACGGTGAACCAGGAAGGCGTCCTGCGGGTGGAGGTTACCGCCGCAGCCGCCGACAACACCATCTCCCGCGTCATTGCTCTCGTCGAGGAGGCGCAGGAGTCCAAGGCACCGACCGAGCGCTTCATCGACCGCTTCTCGCGCTACTACACGCCGGGCGTCATGGTCGTTGCCGCACTGATCGCCGTACTCCCGCCGCTCGTCGGCGGAGCGGAATGGGCCACCTGGATCTATCGCGGCCTTGCCGTCCTGTTGATCGGCTGCCCTTGCGCCCTCGTCATCTCGACCCCGGCCGCCATCGCCGCCGCCCTTTCGGCCGGCGCCCGCCGCGGCCTCCTGATGAAGGGCGGCGCCGTGCTGGAGGGGCTTGGCCGCATCGACCATGCCGCCTTCGACAAGACCGGCACGCTCACAGAAGGAAAGCCGCAGGTGACGGATATTGCCGGCATCGGCATGGACGAGCGCGAGGTGCTGCGCCTTGCCGCCGCCCTGGAGGCGGGATCCAGCCACCCGCTGGCCCGCGCCATCCTCGGCCGCGCCGAACGCGACGGCATCGCCATCACGCCGGCCTCCGATGCGGCCGCCCTTGGCGGCAAGGGCGTCACCGGCACCCTGGAGGGGCGCCGGCTGCTGCTGGCCTCGCCTCGCGCCGCCGCCGAGACCGCTCCGCTCGACAGCGCGCTGCAAACGCGTATCGCCGCGCTCAACGACGACGGCAAGACCGTCTCGCTGCTGCTGGTGGACAACACGATCGCCGGCCTGATCGCCCTGCGCGACGAGCCGCGCGAGGATGCGGTCGAGGGTCTTGCTGCCCTGCGCCGGCTGGGGGCAGAGGCGGTGATGCTGACCGGCGACAATGCCCGCACCGCGAAAGCCATTGGCGGGACGCTCGGCATCGAGGTCCATGCCGAGCTGCTGCCGCAAGACAAGCAGCGGATCGTCGGGGAGATGCGTGCGAAGGGTTACCGCGTCGCCAAGGTCGGCGACGGCATCAACGATGCCCCCGCGCTTGCCGCTGCCGATATCGGCATCGCCATGGGCGGCGGCACCGACGTCGCGCTGGAAACCGCCGACGCGGCAATCCTGCATGGCCGCGTCACCGACGTTGCCGACATGATCGCCCTGTCGCGGGCGACCATGCGCAACATCTGGCAGAACATCACCATCGCGCTCGGCCTGAAGGCCGTCTTCCTGGTGACCACCGTGCTCGGCGTCACCGGTCTGTGGCCGGCGATCCTTGCCGATACAGGCGCCACCGTTCTGGTAACCGCCAACGCGATGCGCCTGCTCGCCTGGCGCGGAATGAAGTGAAAAGCGCTCCCCGGGGCCTGGCGACAGGCCCCGGGGAGCATGTTTCCGGCCTCAGGCCGTGCGCTCGGCCTCCGGCGCGGCAGCGGCAGCGGCTCCCGCCTCTTTCCTCCGCGTCCACCAGTCGCCGAGCAGAAGCAGGATCGGGGCTGCGATGAAGATCGACGAGCTCGTCGCGATCACCACGCCGAACAGCATCGGCAGGGCGAAGTTCTCCACCGCATTGCCGCCCCATATCGCCATCGGCAGCATCGCCAGGAACGTGGTGGCCGAGGTGAAGAGACAGCGGGCCAGCACCTGGTTGATGCTGAGGTCGATGATTGACCTGAGGTCCCGCTTCTTCGACATGCGGATGTTCTCGCGCATGCGGTCGTAGACCACCACCTTGTCGTTCACCGAATAGCCGATGATGGTCAAAAGCGCGGCAATCGCCGTCAGGTTGAAGTCCAGCCCGAAGAGGGCGAAGAACCCGACCGTCTTGGTGGTGTCGAGCACCAGCGTCGCGATGGCGCCGATGGCGAAGTTCCACTCGAACCGCCACCAGATGTAGACCAGCATGGCAAGGCTCGCGAGAACCACGGCGATGACGCCGTTGCGCGCGAGCTCGCCGCTGACCTTCGGCCCGACCACTTCCGTCCGCTCGATGCCGATGCCCGGATCGATACGTTGCAGCGTGTCGCGGACCTCGCTCACCGCACGCGTCTGGGCCGTCTCTCCGCCCTCCTGCCGCTGGATGCGGATCAGCACGTTGTCGCCGATCTGCTGCAGCGACACCTCGCCGAGATCGAGCTTGCCGAGTTCGTCGCGCAGGCTCGCCAGACTGACGCTCGCGGGCGTCGACACCTCCACCTGGATGCCGCCCTTGAAGTCGATGCCGTAGTTGAGGCCCGGCTTGATGAACAGGCCGATGGAGGCCAGCGACAGCACGATGGACAGGCCGATGCCGAAGAAACGCGCCTTCATGAACGAGATCGAGGTCCCGTCCGGCACGATGCGGATCAGCGGCTCGACGGAGATGGTCTTGAGCTTTCGCCGGCGCACCCACTCGGTCATCAGGATGCGCACCACCGCAACGGCGGTGAACATCGACACACAGATGCCGATCATCATCGTGATCGCGAACCCCCGCACCGGTCCCGAGCCGAACAGGAACAGCAGACCCGTTGCGATCAGCGAGGTGACATTGGCATCGACGATGGTGGAATAGGCCCGCCCGAAGCCCCGGTCGAGGGCGGCGAAGGCGCTGGCCCCTGCCTTGGCCTCCTCGCGTATGCGCTCGTTGATCAGGATATTGGCATCCACCGCAAGTCCGATGCCGAGGATAATGCCGGCTATGCCCGGCAGGGTCAGCGTCGCGCCCAAGAGGCTGAGCAGGCCGACGGTCAGCGCCACGTTGAGGAACAGCGCGAAATTGGCGAAGAGGCCCCAGCCGCCATACAGCGCGACCATGAACACCACCACCGCCGCAAAGCCGGCAAGACCGGTGACTACGCCCATCTCGATGACGTCGCCGCCGAGATCCGGGCCGACCGTGCGCTCCTCGATGACGACGAGCGGCACCGGAAGTGCACCGGCGCGCAGCAGCGCCGACAGCACCACCGTATCCTCGACAGTGAAGGACCCGCTGATCTGCCCGGTCCCGCCGGTGATCGGCTCGCGGATCACGGGAGCGCTCAGCACCTTGCCGTCGAGCACGATGGCGAAGGGCTTGCCGACATTCTGGCTGGTGATGCGCGCGAACTGGCGTGCGCCCGACGTATCGAAGCGGAAGCTGACGAGGGGTTCCCTGGTGCGCTGGTCGAAGCCGGCGCGGGCATCGGTCAGATGATCGCCGCCAAGCGCGACACGGTCCTCGACCGCAACGGTGCGGCCGGTCTTTTCCTCCGGCAGCAGGCTCACGCCGGCCGGCAACCGGGCGCCCGGCACGACATCCGCAACCATGTGGAAGGACATCTGCGCGGTGGAGCCGAGCAGCTCGCGCAGCCGGGTCGGGTCGTTGAGACCCGGCAGCTGGACGAGGATCCGGTCGGCACCCACCCGCTGGATCGTCGGCTCGGCAACGCCGACCTGGTCGACGCGCTGGCGAACGATCTCCAGGCTCTGGTCGATCGCCTGGTTCAGCCGGTCGCGAAAGCCCGCCTCGCTGAAGCCGAGTCGGATGAAATCGCCTTCGCTTGTCATCTCGATATCGGAAACCTGCGCTCCGAAGCCGCCATTGGCGACCGGCGTTGCCAGATCACGCAGCTGCTTGACGATGCCGGCGCGGGCCGCCGCATCGGGTACGGAGACCACCACGGTTTCGCCGACCTGGCGCACGGTGCCCTGCGCCTGCTCCTTGCGCAGCAGTACCCTCGCCTCGGCGACAAGGCTCTTGAGCCGGTCGGCCTTGAGCGCATCGGCATCGACCTCGAGGACGAGATGCGACCCGCCGCGCAGGTCGAGACCGAGCGTGACCTGTTGTTTGGGGAACCAGCCCGGCATCCGTTCGAGCTGGGCGGGGGTGAACACGTTGGGCAATGCGGCAAGCAGCCCGAAGAGAATGATGAGGGTATAGGTCACAAGGACCCATCGGGACGTTTTCATTGTCTGATCCGAAGCAAAGGAGATCGGGCGGGCGCCCGCGGGACGCCCGGCAGGGCCGGCTCGAAAGCCGGACGATCAGACGAAAAGGGGTGGCCCGCGCGCCCGCGCACAAAGCGGACCGGACGCGCACGCGGCCTCCTGCTCCGTCGCATTGACAGACAAGAGGCGCTGCGCGGGCAGATCGACGGGATCGCCGGCGAGCTGGTCGTGCGGATCGGGGCCCGCCGATGTGTTCAGGCCCTGGCGACGCAGGCTCGTCTGGAGCTGGTGGCGTGCCCGGTCGCGGTCGAGGATCGCACGGGGCGTCGTCGCTCCGCTGCCCGGACGGCTTTCGCCGCTGGCCTGCGGGGAAGCTGCCGGGCCGCCTCCAGGCACGGCTCCGCCACCGGCTGCCGCCAGCAGAAGCAGCAACGCAGGCAGCAGCAGCCAGGAAAACATGCCGGTCCCGGCGGCGCGATCACGCCACCCGGCAATCCGCAAGCCGGTCATGAGGTGCCGAATGGGCCCGCTGAGGGCCTTAGCCCGCGGCCGCCGGCAACACGATTTCGGCAACGCCGGAAACCGTCAGGATCACGCCGCCCATGAGAAGCGCGGTGATCGCCAGCGCCATGACCGAGGCCATGCCCGGCTGGGCGGCCAGAACCGCGAACATGCCCTTCTCGCGAGGGGTGCTGTAGACGATGGAAAAGACTGCGGCCACGAAAATGACCAGTCCAACGACGATCTGCATCGGAACTCTCCGCGTCGGCACATCCGCATCCTCTTGCGGCACGTGTCCTGAAATCACTCATCCGCCGGAAGGCGGCATCGGCAGGTTTCAGGCGGAAACGGGAGGAGCGCGCGGTGCATGCGCGGCGCCGGCACGGCCGGGAACGGCCGCGCAGCAGTCGACGAGGGCGAGGCTGATCTCCGCCACCACATCGGCGGGCATCGGCGAGGCCAGGATGATCGCTTCGTCGTGATCGCTGCCCGAGGGCGGCGGCACCGGAAGCGCCCGCTGGCGGACATCGTGATCCAGCTTCGGCAGCACGGCCGAGGCACCGGACCCGGTATCGCTGGTGAGAACGATCTCGACGAGTTTCGGCGTCGGATAGCGCGCGCCATAGGGAACGGCTGCGGCAAACGCGAAGAGCATCGCCAGGAACGCGATGATCCATCGCTCCGGGCGGAGCGGGCGTATGGCATCCGTTCCGTTCGTCGTCATCGGCAAAGTCTACACGAGCGCCGGGCAAAAGACGACGGGAATAGTGGCTCCGCTCAGGCCGCGCCGTCCGGCAGCACGGTGGCGACGATGGAGGCATCGAGCGCCTCGTATTGGCCAAGCCCGATGGTCTCGTAGAGCTCGGCCCGGCTCTGCATCTCGCCGAGCATCGCCTTGGTCGAGCCGTCCCGCGCCAATGCCGCGTAGAGCTTCTCCTGCGCCTTGTTGGCGACACGCAGCGAGGACACCGGCCAGATCACCATCCGGTAGCCCATCTCCTCGAACTCGCTCGCCGTGAAGAAGGGCGTGCGGCCGAACTCGGTCATGTTGGCCAGCAGCGGCACGCCGGGCATGCGCGCGGCGAACTCGCGGAACATCTCGGCCGTCGTCAGCGCCTCGGGGAAGATCGCATCAGCACCCGCCTCCATGTAGAGCTTCGCCCGCGCCACCGCACCGTCGATGCCCTCGCTCGCCGCCGCATCCGTCCGCGCGACGATGTAGAGATGCCGCCGTGCCTTCGCGGCCGCTGCGACCTTCGCCGCCATGTCACGGGCATCGGCGAGCTTCTTGTCGTTGAGATGCCCGCACTTCTTCGGCAGCAGCTGATCCTCAAGATGCACGGCGCCGGCGCCCGCCTCCTCGAACGTGCGCACCATGTGCATGACGTTGAGCGCCTCGCCATAGCCGGTGTCGCCGTCGACGAGCAGCGGAAGACCAGCCGCGCGCGCGATCTGGCGGATGAAGAAGGCGACCTCGTCCACGGTGATGATGCCGAGATCGGGAATGCCCATCGAGGCGGTCAACGCCGCGCCGGAAAGATACAGCCCCTCGAAGCCCGCTGCCTTCGCCTGCAGCGCTGCCATGCCGTTATGGGCACCCGGCAGCCGGGCGATGCCTCCGCGCTCGACCAGGGCACGGAAACGCTCGCCGGCGGGACGGTCGGACAGGTGGCTGGAAACGAGATAGGGCATCGGCTTTCCTCACGCGGCCTGACGATGCCACCGCCATGGCGGCATCGCCCTTGCCTCCGCAAATAGCCTGCCGGCAGCGCGCTGTCAGCCCCGCCCTTTTCCCGTCAGCGCTCGACGATCACGGCAATGCCCTGCCCGCCGCCGATGCACATGGTGGCGAGGCCGTAGCGCCCGCCGATCCGCTTCAGCTCGTGCACCAGCTTGACCATCAGGATCGCACCCGACGCGCCGATCGGATGACCGAGTGCCACGGCACCGCCATTCGGATTGGTCCTGTCCTCGGGCAGGCCCAGCTCGCGGGCCACGGCAACCGCCTGAGCGGCGAAAGCCTCGTTGGATTCGATCACATCCATGTCCGAGATCTGCAGCCCCGCGCGCGTCAGCGCCTGACGAACAGCTGGAACCGGCCCCATGCCCATGATGTCGGGCGCGACGCCGCCGAGCCCGTAGGCAACGATCCGGCCCCAGCTTTCCAGCCCGCGCTCGGCAGCGCGGTCCGCCTCCATCAGCACCAGGGCCGCCGCTCCGTCGTTGATGCCGGACGCGTTGCCGGCGGTCACCGACCCCTCCCGGTCGAAAGCCGGTCGCAGCTTCGACATGTCCTGCGGCGCCGCATCGCTGCGCACATGCTCGTCCGTGTCGAAGACGGCTTCCGCGCGTCCCTTGCGCACCGTTATCGGCAGGATCTGCTCGCGGAACCGTCCTTCCGCGATGGCCTTGGCCGCCCGGCGGTGAGACTCCACCGCAAAGGCGTCCTGCGCTTCCCGGTCGATCCCCTTCTGGCGGGCGATGTTCTCGGCCGTGATGCCCATATGGCCGTTGCCGAAGGGATCGGTCAGCGCGCCGACCATCATGTCGGTCGCCGAAACGTCGCCCATCTTCTGGCCGAAACGCGCCTGGCTCATCAGGTGGCCGGAACGGCTCATGGACTCCGCCCCGCCCGCCAGCGCCGCATCCGCATTGCCCAGCATGATCGCCTCCGACGCCGTCACGATGGCCTGCAGGCCGGAGCCGCAAAGACGGTTCAGCGTCAGCGCCGGCGACGTCTGCGGCACGCCCGCGCGCAAGGCGACGACACGGGACAGATACATGTCCTCCGGCGCCGTGTGGATGACGTTGCCGAACACCGCCTGTCCGATCTCGTCCGCCGGGACACCGGACCGGGCGATGGCCTCGCGTGCGACGGCCGCGCCGAGGTCACACGGAGACAGGCCGGAGAGCGCGCCCGCGAAATCTCCGATGGCGGTGCGCACGGCGGAGGTGATGACGACGTTTCTGGTCATGATGCTGTCTTTCGAAAGGGAAGGAGCGCGGCGGACCGGGAGGGGATCCGCCGCGCGGGAGGGACCAGACACGAAAGCCCGGTCGGCAACTCAGGCGATGGCGAAGCCGCCATCGATCCTCAAGGTCACGCCGTTGATGTAGCTGGCGGCCGGCGACACCAGGAAGCCGACGGCCTCGGCCACTTCCGACGGCTCGCCCCAGCGCGCCATGGGAATGCGCGCGAGGATCGGACCGGCGCGTTCCGGCGTGTTCATCGCGTTGATCGACATGCGCGTCTTCACCCAGCCGGGCGCCACCGCATTGGTACGCACCCCGTCGGCAGACCAGGCGGCGGCAAGCGCCCGCGTGAAGGAATCCACCGCCCCCTTGCTCGCCGAATAGGCGGGGTTGCGCGAGGATCCGAAGGTCGACCACATGGACGCGAAGTTGACGATGGCCCCGCGCCGCGTCTTCAGCGCGCCTTCGAGCGCGAAGCAGATCTCCTGCGTGCCGCGCAGGTTGACCTCCATCACCCGGCCGAAGCCCTCGTTGGTGAACTCCTGCCCCTCATGAACGATGATGCCGGCCGCCGTGACCAGCGCATCGACACCGTCGAACTCGCCGGCGAGCGCCGCGATGGCCGCGCTGTCGGTCACGTCGAACCTGCGCTCCTCGTGCAAGGGGTGGTCGATCTTTTCCTCGACATCGAGGCCGAGCGACACCACCCGGTAACCGTCGTTCAGCAGCTTGCGCACGCAAGCCTGCCCCAGCCCCGTGCCGCCACCGGTCACGAGCGCAATCTTTCCTGGCTGTTCCATCGCCGTCAGAGTCCCAGATAGGTTGAACGTAGATGCGGGTCGGCAAGCAGCTCCTGCCCGCCGCCCTGCTTGGCGATCTCGCCGTTTTCGAGCACGTAGGCGTGGTCGGCCATCTTCAGCACCTGGAAGATGTTCTGCTCGATGATCAGGATCGAAAGGTCCCGGTGGCGGATCTGCTCGATGGATTCCATCAGCCGCGACACCATGATCGGCGCAAGACCGAGCGACGGCTCGTCCAGCGCCAGCACCTTCGGCAGCGCCATCAGTGCGCGGCCGACCGCGATCATCTGCTGCTGCCCGCCCGACATGGTGCCGGCGCGCTGCCTTGCCCGCTCGCGCAGGATCGGGAACAGCTCGAAGACCTCTTCCATCGTCTCTTCGCGCCGGGCACGGGCGCGCTTCGAATGCGCCCCGACCATCAGGTTCTCGGTGATGGTCATCTCCGGGAACAACTGCTTGCCCTCGGGCGACTGCACGAAGCCGGCTTCCACCACCTTGTGCGGCGCCAGCCCGCCGATCGGCTCGCCGTTGATGCGGATCTCGCCGCCGCGCAGCGGCAGAAGGCCGGAAATGGTCTTCAGCAGCGTCGTCTTGCCAGCGCCGTTGGCGCCGATCAGCGCCACGACGGACTTCGGCGGCAGGGCGATGTCGATCCCGCGCAGGACCTCGACATCGCCATAGCCGGCCCTGATACCAACGCCCTCAAGCACCGGGGATGTCATGGTTCTCTCCGAAATAGGCTTTCAGGACTTCCGGCCTGGAAACGACCGCGGCCGGTTCGCCTTCCGCAATCAACTCGCCGTGGTCGAACACGATCACCCGGTCGCTGAGCGACATGATCACCTTCATCACGTGCTCGACGATCAGGATCGAGACACCCCGGTCGCGGACCTTCCGGACCAGCTTGACCATCTCTTCGGCTTCCGAGGGCGTCGCCCCGGCCACCACCTCGTCCATCAGCAGCAGCTCGGGCTCGGTGCACAGGGCCCTGGCCAGCTCCAGGCGGCGTCGGTCGAAGGCGGTGAGGTTCTGCGCCTCCGTCTCCACCAGCGGCCCGAGCCCCAGGAAGTCGGCGACCTCGAGCGCCCTGTTCCGATTGCGCGAACGGTCGGTGTGCCGGGCGAAGCCGCCCACCATCAGGTTGTCGATCACCGTCATGTCGCCGAAGGGCTTCGAGAGCTGGAACGTGCGCGCCACGCCCGCCTTGCAGACATCCCAGGGCTTGCGTCCCGACATGTCGCGCCCGGCGAAGTGGACGCTGCCCGCGCTCGGCTTCAGGAAGCCGGCGATCATGTTGAAGGCCGTCGTCTTGCCGGCGCCATTCGGCCCGATCAGGCCGAGGATCTCGCCCCGGTGCATGGAGAAGCTGACGTCCTTGACCGCCTGCAGGCCGCCGAACCACTTGCTCAGCCCCTCGACGCGAAGGATTTCCTCGCTCATTTCGCACCTCCCCCGGCGATCTTGCGGAAGATCTTGCGGACGGGATCGATGGCGCCCTTGGGGAAGTAGAGCACGCAGGCCATCAGCGCGAAGCCGTAGACGACCAGGTGCAGGCCGAGCAGTCCGCCGCCGAAGGCGCCGCGCGCCAGTTCCGCGATGGGCGTGAGGATCGCCGCCCCAAGCAGCGGGCCGAGCACCGTGCCCTGTCCGCCGATGATCGCCATCACCGCCATGTCGATGGACAGTTCCAGGCCCATGCTCCGCTCCGGATTGATGTAGCGGAAGAACTGGGCGTAGAAGCTGCCGCCGATCGCCGTCATGAAGGCGCTGAGCGCAAAGGCGATGGAGGTGTAGCGGGTCGGGTTGACGCCGAGCGCCTCGGCCGCATCGCGGTCGCCGCGGATCGCCTTCAGGCAGAACCCCAGCTTGGAGCGCTCCATCCAGGCCGTGGCGGCCAGCGCCAGCGCCAGGAAGGTGAGGATGATGTAGTAGTAGGGCACCTTGCCGGAGAACTGGAACGCCCAGAAATCATCGCCCCGGTTCGGCACGATCAGCCCTTCCGCACCCTTCAGCGGAATGCCGGCGAAGTCGTTGGTGTTCTCCACCCAGATGCGGACGATCTCGGCAAAGGCGATCATCGTCAGCGTGAAGTAGGGCCCTTTCAGGCGGAAGGTCGGCAGGCCGATCAGCACGGCCAGAACCATCGCCAGAAGACCGCCGAACAGCATGCCGAGCCAGGGGCTGAGGCCGAGCTGGGTGAACATCAGCACGCTGACATAGCCGCCGACGCCGTTGAACATGGCGTGGCCGAGCGACAGCTGGCCGACATAGCCGCAGACCAGGTTCCAGGACGTCGCCATGTAGGCGAAGAACAGGATCATGATGATCGAGTGCAGCGTGAAGCTGTCGGTGACGACGAGCGGCACGAAGGCGAGCCCGGCCACGATCACGACGAGCACATGGGTCTGCGTCAGGCGCAGGCCGCGTGCCTGTGGTGTCTTGTCGAGTGCAGCGAACCGGTTCATGCGCGCCCCATGATGCCCTGCGGGCGAAAGACCAGGATGAGGATGAACAGCACCAGCGATCCGATGGATGCCGAGGTGGCCGTGACGAACTGCGAGGCGACGGCCTCGAACACACCGATGACGATGCCGCCGACGATGGCGCCCGAGATGCTGCCGAGCCCGCCGAGCACCACCACCACGAAGGACTTGATGCCGAAGGCGAGGCCGATGGACGGCGAGATCGGCAGGAACGGCGAGATCAGGGCCCCGAAGAGACCGAGGATCGAACAGCCGATGCCGAAGGTGACTGCATAGACCGCCGGCACGTTGATGCCCGACATCGACGCCGCATCGCGGTTCTGCGCGGTTGCGCGGATCGCCCGGCCCATGTCGGAATGGCGCAGCCAGTAGGAGATGCCGAGCGCCACGACGAAGGCCGCGAGCGCGCCGATCAGCCGCTGACCGGAGATCGGAATGCCGCCGATGAAGATCGTGGGAATGTAATAAGCGCCCTGCAGCGCCCTGACGTCCGGCCCGAAGGCCATCAGCGCCATGTTGTCCATGACGAGGAAGACGCCCGCTGTCAGCAGCAGGGCGCTGAGCGGCTCCACCACCATCGCGCTCTCGCGCCGGATCAGCGGCGCGATGACCACCGACTGGACCATGTAGCCGAGGGCGAACATCACCGGCACGGTGATCAGCGCCGACAGGTAGGGGTCCATCCCGAACAGGCTCCAGCACCAGAACGAGATGTAGAGCGAGAGCATCAGGAACGAGCCGTGCGCGAAGTTGACCACCCGCAGGACGCCGAAGATCAGGCTCAGTCCAAGGGCAACTCCGCCGTAGATCGCCCCCTGCAGGAGGCCGTTCACCACGGCGTAGGATAGAATGAAGGCGTCCATTTCGTTCGTCTTCCCGAGAAGTCAGGCGCAGAGCGCAGGAGGCAGGGCCGAAGGGCGCGCCGGCCGCGGGGGCCGACGCGCGTCAGGCTGGATGTCAGCGCTCGGACCAGGCCGGGACCGGCCACACCGGGGCCGTGTCGCTGGCGCGATTGGCCTTCGGCCAGATCGTCTTGCGCTCGCCGTCGAGGTTCTGCGAGATCACGCCATGGGCGAAGGTGTTCTGCCCCTGCTCGTCGAACTTGATCCGCTGGTAGCCGGTGATCAGCGCCGGGCCTTCCTGCAGGTCGGTGGCGACAAGCGCCTCACGCAGCTTCTCGCGGTCGGCAGAGCCGGCCCGCTCCAGCGCATCCGCGATCACGTACATCGCCGAGAAGCCCTGGGCGGAATAGGCCGAGAGACCATAGCCCAGCGCCTCGACCGAGGCGTCGTTCGCCGCCTGGATCACCGGATCGTCGGTCACCTTGAGCTTGTCGATCTGCCAGTCTTCCTGGACGAAGGCGTAGGAGACGGCTTCAGCCGGCAGCGCCTTGTAGAAGGAGGGATCCTCCATGCCGCCGCCGACCGAGTGGACGCCGAAAGGCAGGTCGAGGCGCTGCTCCATCATCTGGCGGGTGAACAGCAGGTGGTCGGGCGTGTAGAGCGCGACGATCACCGCATCGGGCCGTGCCGCGCGGATCTTCAGCAACTGGTTGCCGAAGTCGGTCTGGTTCGGCGGGGCCGCCTCGTCGAGGACGATCTCGTAGCCGCGCTCGGCCGCGATCTTCTTGACGTTGGCCGCATGCGAGCGGCCCCAGTCGGAGCCCTCGTAGAGCATGGCAATGGTCTTCGGACCCTCGCCGGTCTCTTCCTTCAACAGGTCGATGGCGTCGATCTGCTCGCGGGCGTCGTAGGTCGCCTTGTTGTTGATGCGGAAGACGTACTTGAAGTCGCGCTCGGTGATCTCGTCCTTGACCGAGCCGACCACCACCCAGGGCGTCTTCATCCGCTCGGCGACCTCGGTCGCCGGGAAGGTCACGGCGCTGTTGAACGCACCACACAGGACCGAGACATTCTCGCGCGAGATGACGCGCTCGGTTTCGGTCACGCCCACGTCCGGCTTGGACTGGGAATCGGCGAACAGCACTTCGAGCGGCGCACCGTCGAGCGACTTGATGCCGCCGGCCTCGTTGATCAGGCGGGCAGCGATTTCGGCGCCCACCCGCGTCTGGTTGCCGACTGCTGCCGAGCCGCCGGACAGCGGCAGCACGCAGCCCACCTTCACCGCATCGGCAGCCTGCGCCACCGACCCCAGCGCGGCGACCGCCGCACCCGCCAAGAGAACGCGCTGCAGCGCCCTTCCCAGGTTTCCAGAAAGCATGTTCACTCCTCCCATTTGCCGCCCGGACAGTTTCCCGGGACGTGGAAATTTCTTCCCGCGGCCAGTATTTCGGCCTTTGAAAACGGGGCAACGCGGTGACTGGCTTCCACCACGTACCAATTCGCGTTCCCGCTAGAAATCCCATTAGAAATCATCATGAAATCAGTGACTTGACCTGACGACCGGGAGCGTTCGCCCTGTCTTCATCCTCCCGGACAGGCGTGCAGACGCACCTTTCCCCTCGCCTGCTCCGACAGCGGAGCGGACGTGCAGACGACGGCTGTCGCACAGGAGGGATCGCTCGCGCGGAAACAGGTCCCGCGCGGATGTTCTCGTCGGGCGGCGAGCCGCGGCTTCGCGGCTCTCAGGCCGCCGTCTTGCCGGCCAGCGCCTCGACCCGGCGGATCGCGCCGGCGAGCATCTGCGGGGTCACCGGGCGGTCCAGATTGGCCAGATGCGGGGCGACCATGGTCCACTCCGCCATCTGGTCGATCTCGGCGCCGGACGGATCCTTCATGCCGAGGTCCGGCAGCGAGGCCGGCAGGCCGATCTCGCGATAGAAGGCCATCAGGTCGAGGATGTCCTCGTCTCCCCGCTCCTCCGCCGCCCACTGCACCAGCAGTGCCCAGGCGATCTGATAGCCGTGGATCGCATCCATCGCGTCCCGCGTCCTGACCAGCCCGCGCGTCAGCGAATGGGCGAGCGACAGCCCGCCATTCTCGAACCCCAGGCCGCTCATCAGAACGGTCGCCTCCACCACCGCTTCGAGGTCCGCGCTGGCCTCGCCCCGACCGCAGGCCGCAACCGCTGCCGCGCCATGCCGGCGGATGGTCGTGTAGCAGCGGTCGGCGATGGCGATGGCGGTCAGCAGCGGGCGCGTTCCGAACGGCGTCACGCCGGTTCCCACCAGGCAGCCGTCGGCCTCGAACTTCTTGGAGATGGCGTCGCCGATGCCGGCCAGCAGGAAGCGGACCGGCGCCTTGGCGATCAGGTCGGTATCGACCAGTACCAGGTCGGGGTTTCGCGCCATCCGGTCGACGGCCACCATCACGTGGTGCTCGTCGTAGATGGCGATGGACGCGCTGGTCGGGGAATCGTTGGAGGCTATGGTCGGCACGGTGAAGACCGGCTTGCCGAGCAGCTGCGCAACGCCCTTGGCCGCGTCCAGCGACTTGCCGCCGCCCAGACCGATCACGAGGCTCACCTCCTCGTCCCGGACCTGATCGCCAAGCCCGGCGATCGCGGCGCGGGTGATCTCGCCGTCCAGCACCAGCAGGCGCGGCCGCAAGCCCGCGGCCGCCATGGCGGAGGTCACGCTCTCGCCGAGCATCGCCACCACATGCGCATCGCCGATCAGCACCGGCACCGGGCCATAGGGCGCTGCATGGTCTGCCAAGACGTCGATGGCGCCCGGCCCCTGTAGGTAGCGCGAGGGTGCCCCGAAGACGCGCAAGGCGGAGTGTGCCGTCATCGCACCAGCCTCATGGCATGGTCGGCGCCCAGGCCGCAGCTCTCGTAGTGCCGGCGCGTCGCCTCCAGCTTGGTGAAGACGTCCTCGTAGCCCATCGCCCGCCCGTCCGGGTCGACATAGACGTAGCCGCCGGTGACGTGGAACAGGGTGATCATCTCCTCCACGTCGTCGGGCACGATCAGCGTGTGCGTCTCGCCGGCCGGCTCGAACGCGTAGCTCGACGGCACCGCCTCCCAGTCATGCTCCAGATAGCGCCAGCGGCCGCGCAGCGTGATCGCATGGACCGGTCCGGCATGGCGGTGGCGGGACAGGATGCCCGAGCTGCGCACGCGCAGCAGATTGACGAAATAGCCCTGGCTCACGCACAGGAGCAGCGGCTTGAAGGCGACGCCATTCGCCTGCGGCACCCACTCGCGCTCGTCCCCGTCGAGATCGAGAGCCCCCGGCACGAAGGCGTCGTCGATCATTCCGAACGGCGGCGGCCCCACATAGGCCTGCTTCGCCGGATCCATCCCTGCCGAAACGTTGCGGCTGTCCATGTCTTCTCCCTCCCGTTCTGGCTTCCCGCTTGCCGGCATCCTCAGGCCGGCTCGGGCAGCGCTCTATCCCTCGCGGATGACCTCCAGAAAGCGCGGCAGGTCGACCTGGTACTTGGCCTCCAGGTATTCCTGCGAACCGCATTCGAAGAAGCCGTCGGCAAGGCCGATGCGCGACAGCGGCTTGCAGATGCCCGCGTCGTAGAGCGCCTCGATCACCAGGGTGCCGAGCCCGCCCGTCGTCTTGTGGTTCTCTGCGACGATCAGGCGCTTGTGGCGGCGGGCAAACTCCAGCACCCCGGCCGTATCGAAAGGCTTGATCGTGCCCACATGCAGCACGCCGACATCGCGGCCCTCCCCGGCCACGATCCTCGCCGCATCCAGCGCGCGGGCGCTCATGTAGCCGGTGGCGATGATGCCTGTGTCGCCGTCGCCGTCTTTCAGCACCTTCGCCTTGCCCACCTCGAAGCGGTAGTCGGCGGGCAGTTCCACCGGCACCTTGCCGCGCAGGTTGCGCACATAGACGGTGCCCGGAATGTCGGCGACGGCCCGCACCACCTGCTTCAGCTCGGTGGCATCGCAGGGATCGATGATCGTCAGGTCCGCGATGCCGCGCATCATGTTGAGGTCTTCGGTCGCCTGGTGAGTGGCACCGTAGCCGTTCACGAGGCCGGGCATGCCGGCGAAGATCTTCACGTTGGCTTTCGAATGGGCGCAGGCGATGGTGACGAAATCGTAGGCCCGCCGCGTGATGAAGACCGAATACGTGGTGCAATAGGCGATCTTGCCGACCTTCGAGAGCCCGGCGGCGATCATGATCAGGTTCTGCTCCGCCATGCCGACATTGAAGAAGCGGTCGGGATGGGCATCGCGGAACGGCAGGATATCGCTGTAGCGGCCCATGTCGGCGGTCAGGCCGACGATCTCCGGCCGGCTCGCGGCCATCTCGGCCAGCGTGTTGCCGAAGGGGGCGAGCTCGGTCACCTTGCCGGCGACCTCGACGATCTCGCCCATGCCGCGCGTGCGGTCACCGAGGGTCTTGCTCTCAGGCATTTTCTCTCTCCAGTTCCTCGATCAGCGAGTCCCACTCGTCGTTGCCGACGCGCACGAAATGCGCCCGCTCGCGGGCCATGATTGTGGGAATTCCGAAGCCCGGCGTGGTGCGCAGGACGATGGCCTTCGGCTTGCCGTTGGCCTCGCGGCAGGCTGCCAGCGCCTCGACCAGCGCCGCCATGTCGTTGCCGTTGATCTCGTAGGTCTCGAAGCCGAAGGCGCGCATCTTGTCGGCGACCGGCTCGATGGCGACCGTCACCGGCCCGTCGGCCTGGATGCCGTTGCAGTCGATCAGCGCCACCAGCTTGTCGCACTTGAAGGTCGCGGCCCCCATCGCGGCCTCCCAGGTCGAGCCCTCGTCCAGCTCGCCGTCGGAGAACTCGCAGAAGACGCGGGCGGACGAGTTGTCCAGCCGCAGACCCATCGCCATGCCGACAGCCTGCCCCAGGCCGTGGCCGAGCGAGCCGCCGACGATCTCCACGCCGACCGTCTCGTCGAACGTGCTCATCGGCAGGGCCGAGCCGTTGAGGCCGTAGGTCGGCAGCTCGCCGTCGTCCAGGTAGCCGGCCTCGGCCAGCACCGCATACATGGCGATGGAATAGTGCCCGGTGGACAGCAGGAAGCGGTCCCGGCCGTCCCAGTCCGGGTTTGCCGGGTCGTGCCGCATTTCGTGGAAGTACAGCGCGGCCAGGCAGTCGGCGATGCCGAGCCCCTGGGCGATGTAGCCCTCGCCCTTGCCGGACGCCATGCCCATCATCTTGCGCCGCAGGTTGAGCGCGCGCGCCTTCAGCGCCGGCACGTCCGGTTCGCTCGGCGGGTGATTGCGGAGTTCCATCGCCACTGGATCCTTGCCTTTAGGAAATTGTCGGATCCGGAGACCGGCCGCACCTTGGGTGAAGGCGCGCAAATGCCGGGTCCGGGACGGGCTCGGGATGGCGGGGAAAGTCGGGCCTCCCGAAGGACAGGGGCACTATACGAACCGTCTCAGGCCTTGCGCCGGCCCTGCTGGCCTTCGCGGCAGACCACAGGGGAGGAAGGCCGGCCGGACGCGCATTGGTTCGCTCCCGAGGCCAGCCATCGCATTGCGGTGGCCATCCGGCCGTGAGGCAGTGCGGCACTCATCCGCGACGGGAGAACGAGATGCCGATTGTCGACATGAAGATGCTGGAAGGATTTTCGCAGGACCAGAAGGAGGCGATGTACGCGGAAGTCACCGACGCGCTCTGCCGCACCCTGGGCTGCCGGCCGGACCAGGTCCGCATCATGGTGAGCGACCTTGCCACCGGCGACTTCGCGATAGCCGGCAAGAGCGTTGCCGCGATGCGCAAGGCATCGCCCTCCTCCTGATCGAGGGCAATACGAGACCGGGCCGGAGCGATCCGGCCCGGCGATCCCGGCCTTACGCAGGGCTTTCGAACAGCTTGCGCAGCTCCGCCTTCAGCACCTTGCCCATCGGGTTCTTCGGCAGCTCGTCGAGGATGCGCCAGTGGCGCGGGCACTGGTAGTCGGCGAGCTTTTCCCCGCACAGCGCCCGCAGGGCCTCGACATCGACCGTGCCGCCCTCCGCCGGCACGATGCAGGCGGCGACATCCTCGCCGAGCGAGCGGTGCGGCACCGCCACCACCGCCGCTTCCTTCACCGACGGGCTGGAATAGAGCACCTCCTCGACTGCGATGGAGGCGATCTTCAGCCCGCCGCGATTGATGATGTCCTTCAGCCGGTCGGTGAAGAACAGGAAGCCGTCCTCGTCGAGATAGCCGACATCGCCGGTGCGGATACCGCCGAGATCGAAGGCCTTCGCTGTGCCCTCCGGATTGCGGAAATATCCCGCGGCGACCGCCGGTCCGCGGATGACGATCTCGCCCCGCTCGCCGCTCGGCAGCTCCCTGCCCTCCTCATCGACGATCGCGATCCCGCCATGGGGCATCGCCCGGCCGACCGAGCCGAATTTCGCGAAGGTCTCGTCCGGCAGCAGCACCGTTCCGTTCGGCCCGCTCTCTGTCATGCCGTAGATCTGCACCTGCTCCACATGCGGCCAGCGCCGCGCCAGCTTCTCCGCCACCTCGCGCGGCATCGCCGAGCCGCCATAGCCGATGCGCCGCAGCGACGAGGCGTCGTAGTCGCCCTTGGCAAACTCCTCGATCATGAAATGCACGACCGAGGGAACGCCGTGATAGAAGGTCGAGCGCTCCCGCGCGATCAGGTTGAGCCGTCCGGCATTGTCCAGCACGCCTTCGAAAACCAGCCCCGCACCGCTGACCCAGGCGGACGAGCAGCCGAGATTGAGCCCGGACGAGGTGAAGAACGGCCAGCCGCCCTGGTAGAGGTCGCCGGGCTTGAGGCCCAGCGCCTCGGAGTTGCACATGCCGGAAGCGATGGTCGTGCGATGCGTGTGCATCACCGCCTTCGACTTGGCGGTGGTGCCGGAGGTGAACAGCAGCGAGGCGAGCGTTTCTGGATCCTGCGGTCCGGCAGGCGCCTTGCCCGTCAGATGATCCTCGGGCCGCGGCCAGGGCCGCGCGTTCGCGTCCTCTGCTCCATCCGCATCGACGACCAGCAACAGCGCGCGCGCATGAGCCGCCCGCATCCGCGGCGCGTCGGCCGCACGGCAGACGATGGCGACCGGGTCGACCAGTTCAATCGCATGCTCGATCTCGCCCTGCGCGTAGCGGGTGTTCAGCGGGGCGATGGTCGCCCCCAGGCGGAACAGGCCGAGCGCCGTCAGGATCGCCTCCAGTCCGGCATCGTTGTCGAGGAAGACGGCGACCCGGTCACCCGCGCAGATCCCGCAGCCATGCAGGCCCGCCGCGACGGCCTCCATATGGCCGACGAGCTGGGCATAGCCCAGCCGCTCGCGATGCCCCGCGACCGAGCGCGCCGACAGCGCGATGGCCATCGGCCGTTCTTTGGCGTGCCACTCCAGGAGGGCCGGGACCGTCAGTTCGAGGAGCTTGTCTGGTTTTTGCATTCCTGCCTCATCTGCCACGACGTGGACGTCGGTGATTTGGCCGCACTCTGCCAAATCGATCAGGCGGTTGGAGGCGGGTTTTGGTCTCTTCTGCGGACCAATGGTCAGGTTGCCCGCATTGGGGGCGATGGCCAGAAAATGCCGCAAAAGGAGCAACCCATGACAATTGCCAGACAGATGCGGATCCACGCCTATGGCGGGCCGGAAATGTTCCGCGCCGACCAGGTCGAGCTGCCCGAGCCGCAAGCCGGCGAGGTGCTGGTTCGCCAGCATGCGGCCGGCGTCAACTTCATCGACGTCTATCACCGCAAGGGCGTCTTCCCGCTGCCGGCGCTGCCCGGCCCGGTCGGCGTCGAGGCCGCCGGCGAGGTCCTCGCCTGCGGCTCCGGCGTTACCGCCTTTGCCCCCGGCGACCGTGTCGCCTATGCCGGCCCGCCGATCGGCTCCTATGCCGACATGCGCATCATGAAGGCCGCCGCTCTCGTGCGCCTGCCGGACGCCATCGGCTACGAGGAGGCCGCCGCGATCATGCTCAAGGGCATGACCGTGCACATGCTGATGACGCGGGGTGCGCAAGCTTTCGGCCGGCGACACCATCCTCGTGCACTCGGCCGCCGGCGGCCTCGGACAGCTGCTCGGCCAGTGGGCCTCCTCGCTCGGCGTGCGGGTGATCGGCACCGTCGGTTCGCCCGACAAGGCCGAGATCGCCCGCCAGTCGGGATGCGCCGAGACCATCCTCTACAAGGAGACGGACTTCGTTGCCGCGGTCGACGAACTCACCGGCGGCGAGGGCGTCGATGCGGTATACGAAGGTCTCGGCGGCGACATCCTCACCCGCTCGCTCGGCTGCCTGAAGCCGTTCGGCCATGCGATCAATCTCGGCCAGGTCGGAAAGCCGCTCGACAGCGTGGCGCTGGCCGATCTGGGCCCGCAGCGCTCGCTCACCGTCTCCGTTCCCGGCGTCTTCGCGCATCTGCGCACCTGCAAGGACCTGCAAGGCGCCGCCGACGAGATGTTCGCGCAGGTGCTGAGCGGCAACATGCGCCCGCGCATCGGCGAGCGCTTTGCCCTGTCCAATGTCGCCGCCGCCCATGCCAAGCTCGAGGCGGGCCGCACCGCCGGCGCAATCGTACTCGTGCCATGAGCGCCGGACCGCTTCCCGACTATCCCATGTGGCAGGGCGCCATCGTCCGCCATGCGGACCTCGATCCCAACGATCACGTCACCAACTCGGTGATCTGCTCGTGGTTCGACGATGGGCGCTACGTGCTGCTGCGGCGCCACCTGCGGCCCGTGGTGGAGCCGAGCGACTATTTCGCGCTGGTGATGCTGGAGATGCACTTCCTGCAGGAGGTGCGCATGTTCGACGAACCGCGCGTCGGGACCGCCATCACGCGGATCGGGCGCAGCTCCATCGCCATGCAGCAGCACCTTCTCGTCGGGGAGCGGATCGCCGCGACGGCCACCTCGGTGACCGTGCTCGGCGACGGCGTTGCCCGGCGCGCCCGCCCGCTCGACGAGGCGCACCGCCAGGCGCTCGCCCCTTCGTGCTGGCCGAAGCCTCGTAAGCACGCCGCGATTGGTCCGCGTCCCACACCAGCGCCGGCCTTGTGCCGACGCGGGCCGATGGCATCCATTGCCCCCGACGAACACGCACAGGACATCACGCCGATGGATGACTTCTTCACCGCCGAGGAGCGCGCATTCCGCGAGACCGTGCGCGCCGCAATCGCCGCGATGTTGCCGGAGCATCTGGCCCGGCACACCCGCTCCCACCTGCACATGCCCGCGAGGTGATGGCGGAGTGGAACGCGATCCTGCATTCGCGCGGATGGTCCGCCCATCACTGGCCGAAGGAATATGGCGGCCCCGGCTGGACGCCGATCCAGCGCTTCATCTTCGAGTCCGAGCTTGCCCGCGCCGACGCGCCGCCGATCAGCGTCTTCGGCATCTATCTCGTCGGTCCGACGATCTTCAGCTTCGGCTCGCCGGAACAGAAGGAGCGCTACCTGCCGGGCATCCTGTCGGGCGAGGAGTTCTGGTGCCAGGGCTATTCGGAGCCGGATGCGGGGTCCGATCTCGCCCGCCTGCGCACCACCGCCCGCAGGTCCGGCGACAAGTGGATCGTCAACGGCCAGAAGGCCTGGACCAGCGAGGGCCACTTCGCCGACCACATGATCCTCCTGGCCCGCACCAACGCGCAGGTGAAACCGCAGGCCGGCCTCTCCCTGTTCGTCGTGCCGATGGATGCGCCCGGCATCACCGTCCAGCCGGTCATCACCATCGACGGCGCCCACTCGGTCAACTCCGTCTTCCTCGACGATGTGGAGCTCGACGCCACGGCCCTGATCGGCGAGGTCGACCAGGGCTGGACCTACGCCAAGTTCCTGCTCAACAACGAGCGCACCAACAACGCCCAGATCCACAAGTCGCGGCGCGAGTTCGACCTCTTGCGCGCCCGCATCGAGGCGGAGAAGGGCGAGATCCCGGTCGCCTGGCGCGAGCAGGTCGCCCGCATCGAGACGGACCTCGCCGCGCTGGAAATCACCGTGCTTCGCGTGCTCGCCGACGAGACGGACGGGCGCGATCCCGGCGCCAAGGCCTCCATTCTCAAGGTGATCGGCTCGCAGCTTCAGCAGGCGATCAGCGAGCTCGCCATGGAGGTGCTCGGTGAGGAAGCGGTCGCCACCGGCCTGCCGCTCGCCAACGACAACGACGGCTACGGCGCCTACTGGGCCGAGAAGCATCTCTTCCGCCGGGTCGTGACCATCTACGCGGGCACCAACGAGATCCAGAAGACCATCATCGCCAAGACCGTTTTCAAGGATGACGACCATGCGCCGCTCCCACGACCAGAGCGAGACCGACAGCCTGCTGCGCGCCAGCGCCCGCGAGTTCGCCCGCGAACGCGAAGAGACGCGGGCAGATGCTGCGGACAGCTGGCGCGCCTTTGTCGAGGCCGGCTGGCCGGGCATGGGCCTCGACGAGGACAGCGGCGGCCTCGGCGCAGACCTGCCCCAGTGCTGCCTGGTCCTGCAGGAGGCCGGGCGGGCGCTGCTCGTCGAGACCGCTGCGACCGACATTCTCGTCGCGCCGCGCCTCGCGCAGCACGCACCCGCCATCGCGGCCCTGATGCCGAACCTGCTGGAGGGGCGCGCGCGCTTCGCGCTTGCCGGACAGGGCGACACCGGTTTCTCGCTCGGTGCCGACGGCAGGGTCACTGGCCGCTCGGCCCTGGTGCCGGGCGCCGACCGGGCGACCCATGTCCTGTTCCTCGCAGGCTCTGGCGAGAGTGCGAGCCTCTGCCTTGCCGAGCGCGGCACCGCCGGCCTTCGCATCCATCCGGCCCCGCTTCTGGATGGGCGCACCGCCGCCCGCATCGACCTCGATGCAGCCGACACCGGCAACATGACCGTCCTCTTCTCGGGGCGCGAGGCCTGCGACATCGCCGCGGAGCTCGAGGCGCTTCTCCTGTGCGGTGCGGCGAGCGAGGGCTCGGCGCCTTCGAGGCCGCCTTCGAGATGACCGCCGACTACGTGCAGACGCGCCAGCAGTTCCGGCAGCCCCTCGCCTCGTTCCAGGCGGTCGAGCACACCATCGCGGACGTCTATTGCGAGCTGGAGAAGTTCCGCTCCCTGCACATGGCCATGGTCAGCGCTCTTTCTGCCGGCGGCACTCCGGTGCCGCAGGCCATCGCGCATGCCCGCCTCTTCCACGCCAGCGACGTCGTCCGGGCGGTCGGCCGGCTCATCCAGATCACCGGCGGCATCGCCGTCACCGAGGAATACAAGCTCGGCCGTATCTATCGCCGTCTGCAGACGGACGCGGCCCTGTTCGGCGGCGCGCGCCGGCCCATCGAGACCCTCGCCGGCACGCCCATGGCAAAGCCGGCCTCCTTTCACTGAAACGGGACCCCCAGCATGAAGACCTACCCCTCGAGGAACGCTACGAAACGCTGAAGATCAGCCGCGACGGGCGCAAGCTGACCATCACCATGAACCGCCCGGACTTCCTCAACGCGGCCGACACCGTGCTGCACGAGGAGCTGGCGCATGTGTTCTACGATGTCGCCGTCGACCCTGACAGCGACATCATCATCCTGACCGGCGCCGGTCGCGCCTTCTCCGCCGGCGGCGACATTCCTGGATGCGCGATGCCATCGCCAAGCCGGAAATGTTCGAGCAGACCGCCCGCGAGGCCAAGCGCATCGCCTTCTCCATGCTGGAGCTGGAAAAGCCGCTGATTGCCAAGGTCAACGGCCACGCGACCGGCCTCGGCGCCACGCTGGCGCTGCTGTGCGACGTCATCTTCGCCTCGTCCCGGGCGAAGATCGGCGACCCGCACGTCTCCATCGGCTTCGTCGCCGGCGACGGCGGCCCGGCCCTGTGGCCCCAGCTGATCGGTTACGCCCGCGCCAAGGAGTATCTCATGACCGGCGACCTGATGCCGGCAACGGAGGCAGAGCGCATCGGCCTGATCAACCACGTGGTCGAGCCGGAAGAGCTGGACGCCCGCGTCGATGCCTTCGCCGACAAGCTGGCGAACGGCGCCACCAAGGCGATCCGCTGGACCAAGACCCTCGCCAACCTGGAGCTGCGACGCATCGTCGGTGCGGTAATGGATCCGGGCGTCGCCTACGAGGCCCTGTCCAACAACACCGCCGACCACCGCGAGGCCGTCGAGGCCTTCCTCGCCAAGCGCCAGCCGGTCTTCACCGGCAAGTAACTCACCAGGGGCGGTCTCCAGAGACCGCCTTCTCGCCTTAGCACAAACGCAAAAACCGGACCCTCGCGGGTCCGGTTTTTCGTATCCGGCTTCGTCTGAGGCCCGGTTCAGGCCGCCGACGAACTCACCATGTAGGCATCGTAGTTGTTCTGGAAAAAGCGCACATGGCGCTCCATCGCGTCGCGCGCGCCGTCCTCGTCGCCGGCGAGGATCGCCGAGACGATGGCCTCGTGTTGCTTCAGCAGCACCTCGCGCGGCCCCCGCAGGTCCGGGTTCTTCAGCGTGTAGACGAAGTAATTCGTCACCGTGCCGCGCAGCACCTCGTTGACGAAGAAATGCAGCGCGCTGCCGGCCGAGCGGGCGATGGTGAGGTGCAGGTTGAGATCGAGATCGATGGACGGTCGAGCGAGTCGATCGGCCGGCGCATCTCGGCAAGGATCCGCCGCAGGTCCGCCTTGTCCTTCTCGCTCGCATGCCGCGCCGCGCGCCGTGCCGCCCACACTTCCTGGAAGTGCCGCAGGTTGCACAGCAGCTTGAACTCGCGAACGCTGGCCTCGAAGCTGTCGCGCGCTTCCCTCACCGCGTCCTCGTCGCCCTTGGCGGCCCGCGTCCAGAAGCGCTCGCGCGAGGTGACGATGCCGTCCTCCTTCAGCTTCTGCAGCGCATGGCGGATCGACACGCGACTGACGCCGAAGACATCCGCCAGCCGGCGCTCGCCGATCAGCACGTCCTCCTCGCGCCCTTCGGCGCGGGCCAGCATGCCGGCGATCTCGCGGGCGATGATGTCGCTCAGCTTCTCCGGCTGGTGGGCGTTGAGCTCCCGCAGCACCAGCTCGGTGTCGGCCGCACGCCGCGCCGGACCGCCCGCTCCCGCGATCACCGCCGAGCGCAGGATGCTGTTGTAGTCTCGCATCGCGAGGATCAGTGCGGCCTTGTCGCCCGCGCGCGCCGCCGCGACCATGGCACCGGCAGCCTCCGCCAGCCGGTCGGAGATGCGGTCGATGGGCGGCACCGAGTTGTAATAGCAGCGATAGCCCCGCGCCATCCGGCGCAGCAGCAGCTCGAGGCCCGGGCTGCGCGAGGCGCGCGCCAGCTGGCAGCGCACCCGGTACTCGGTCTCCGGATCGAACCGGCGCGAGGACCGCGCCACCGCCAGCAGCGGCTGCAGGATCGTGGCGACCTCCTCGGCCTGTTCCGAAAGGTCCACCCACTCGGCCAGGAACTCGTCGAGATAGGCGCAGAAATTACCGAGGTCGTTGACGTTTTCCAGGTTGGCCGCATAGAGCTGGTCGAGCTTTTCCGATGAGCGCACGACCCGTGTGCCGGCCCCTTGCACGGACTCGATGTAGCCGTTCTCCTTCAGCCGGTCGAGCGCCGAGCGCACGCAGATCCGGCTGACGGACAGGGTTTCGGCGATCTGGCGTTCGGGCGGGATGCGCGCGCCGGGGGCAAGGCGCCCGTCGGCGATCAGCCCGAGCAGGTTGACCGCCAGGCGGTCCGACAGTTCCGACTTCTTCTGCAACTGCATGCGCAGCCGGCTGGAGCGGCCGAGCCCGTCCATCTCGATGGGACCCTGGCTTTCTCCGCGCAGGAGAACCAGCTTCAGATCCAGCATTTCGTTCATGCCAAACTTCCTCCCGACAGTCTGACCGGCCCTGCCCCCGCGGGGGTCCGGACTTGCCCTCGGGTTCCTCTCCCGGCCACCGTCTGCGCGGCGACCGGGCCCCTCGGGCCGTTAGAACCCTGTCCTATAACCCCCCGGGAATCAAACCGGCGGGTACAACCTGGCCGTGGCGGACGCGTTCTGCTCGCCCCGTCTTTTTCTCATGTTCTTCAGTAACTTGCAGGCGAGGCAGCTCTTCGCCTGCGCGCCGGCCGGCGGATTGGTCATCTCGTGTGACCAGCCTTCCCGTCCTTTGCCGGCGCACCGCCGTCGCGCCTACCCCAGCAGGCTCGGCAGGAAGACGACGATGGACGGGAAGGCGATCAGGAGTGCCATCGTGCAAAGGTCCGCGAGGATGAACCACACCAGCACCTTGGCGATCCGGTCGATGGACGCTTCCCGCCCGACGATGGCCTGCATCACGAAGAGGTTCAGCCCCACCGGCGGCGTGATCAGCCCGATCTCCAGGAACTTCACCACCAGGATGCCCATCCAGATCAGGTCGATCCCGACCGCGTTGAACGCCGGCAGCAGCAGGGGCAGCGTCAGCAGCATGATGCCGAGCGGATCGAGGAACATGCCGAGCAGCAGGTAGACCAGCGCGACGCCGATCACCAGCACCAGCGGGCTGGTCGCATAGAGGATCGCGAGCTCGGAGAAATGCGTCGCAACCCCCGACAACGCCAGGAACCGCGTGAACAGGGCAGCACCGATGGCGATGATCAGGATCGTCGCGGTCATCCGCGCGGTCTCGATCATCGCGGTCGACAGGATCGCCCCGGTCAGGTTGCCGCGCACCAGGGCGATGACGATGGCGAAGAAGGCGCCGACCGCACCCGCCTCGGTGGCGCTGAACGTGCCGGTGAAGATGCCGCCCAGCACGCCGGCGATCAGCAGCACCACCGGCCATGTGTCGCCCAGCGCCCGGAACCGGTCGCCCCAGGTGACCGTGCTGTTGCTCGGCGGGCAGATGTCCGGCCGCAGCCAGGAAATCAGGATGATGACGAGCGAAAACATCGCCGCACTCAGCAGCCCCGGCACGATGCCGGCGATGAACAGCTGGCCGATGGGCACCTCCGCGAAGGTGCCGTAGATGATCATGACGATGCTGGGCGGGATCATCGAGCCCAGCGTGCCGCCGACCGCGCAGATCGAGGCGGCAAAGCCGGGATTGTAGCGCTCCTTGATCATCTCCGGCACGGCGATGCGCCCCATCGCGGCGGCGCAGGCGGTGGTCGAGCCGGACACGGCGGAAAAGACGGCCGCGCCCGCGATGGTGGAGATGCCGAGCCCGCCGGGCAGCGCGCTCAGCCAGGCACGCGAGGCCCTGAACAGCCCGTCGGTCAGGCGGGCGTGGTAGCAGACATAGCCCATCAGCAGGAACATCGGGATCGAGCTGAGCGACCAGTTCCCGCCGATCTCGTAAGGGGTCGAGCGCAGCAGGCCCCAGGACGCCCGCGAGCCGATGATCGCCCACACGCCGACGATGGACGGCAGGATCAGGGCGATGGCAACGGGCACGCGAAGGAAAATCAGCAGGACGAGCGCCAGAACGCCTGCATAACCGATCTCGAGAGGGCTCATCTTGCGTCGTTCTTGCGGGAGCGTAAGAGGGTCGCGAGCTTGACGGCGATCACCAGCGCGATGGCGAAACAGCCGATGGGCACGAGGAAGCGGCCGGGCCACAGCGGCACGGCCACCTCGCCCATCAGGAATTCGCGGATGCGGAACTTGGCCAAGGCCTCCTGCAGGCCGACCCATCCCATCGCGCCATAGACGAGACCGCAGGCGGTCAACGCGGCCACCTCCGTCACGCGGCGCACGGGCCCGGGAAAGGCCTCCTGCACGAAGCTGACATCGATATGCCCGGCGAGCCGTTCGACACTCGCCAGCGGCAGGAAGATCAGCGCCGGCATGTAGTAGAGCGAGACGATTTCCAGCGTCGCGGGAAGCGTGATGCCGAGCACGTTGCGGCAGAAGATCTCCGCCACCACATGCAGCATCATCAGGGCGGCGGCAGCCGCACCGATGGCTGCAAGCAGGGTATCCAGTCTTTGCACCATCGGCACGGTTCCGTTCGCCTCGTTCGGGTCCTTGCGGCCTCAGAAGCCGTAGCTGCCCACGTCGACCTTGTCGTAGATTTCCTGCTTCACGATGGCGAGCATCGCCGGCAGGTCGTCCCGCTTGCCCTCGAACAGCCCGTCATACTTGTCGAGCAGCTCGTTGAAGGTCTTGATCAAGGCTTCCGGGTCTTCGACCTTGTAGCGGTCGCGGGCGAGCTGGAGGACGGTCTCCAGGTCCTTCTCGCGGAAGTCGTTCATCTGCGCGACCAGCGCCTCGGACGGCTCGACGAACTGCACGCCCGCCTCGCGCGCCGTGGCTTCCGCCTCCACGTCCGCCTTGACGTAGGCGTCCGCGACCCCGACCACCGCAAGGGCGGCATTGTCGAGGATCACCCGGCGCTGCTCCGGGCTCAGCCCGCCCCAGAAGTCGGGATTGAGCGCCATCGTGATGTTCGAATAGAACGTGCCGACGCTCATCATCGTGGCGTGGGTCGCGACGTCGAACAGGTTGTAGGACTTGAAGTCGCCGATCGGCAGCAGGCCGACATCGACGATGTTGCGCGAGATCGCCTCGTAGACTTCGCTCGCCGGCACGTTGACCGGAACGCCGCCGACCGCCGTCGCCCAGCGATCCCAGGCGCCGCCCGGCGTGCGCATGCGCAGGCCCTTCAGGTCCTCCGGCGTCGTCAGTTCCTTCTTGGCGATGATGTAGTAGGGCGTGGTCGAGTAGCTGCCGGTATAGACGACGCCGTTGCGCTTGAACTCGTCCTGGCACGGCGCGCAATGCAGCATGGTCAGCTCGGTGACGGCGGCCGCCGTCGTGTAGGGACCGCGGGCGCGCATGGCGAGATCGCCGAACAGCGCGCCATGCGGAAACTCCGCCGGATGGTAGGACATGACCACGAAGCCGATGTCGGCCACCCCGTCGCGCACACCCGACAGCGTCGCCTTCGGGCCGAGCAACGAGCCGCCCAGCAGCAGGTTGAAATCGAGCCCGGCCTCTTCATTGCTGCCGACCGTGTCGACGAAGGGCTGGTAGCCGCCCGACACGACAGGGTGCTGCGGGCCGAGCCAGACGCTCGTGGTGACGGTCTGGTCCGCCGCCGCCGGCGCGGCGACGGCCGCCGCGGCCAGTGCGAGAGATACTGCCAGCTTCTTCATATGGTCCTCCCAACGAATTCGCGATCCGGGGTTTCCGGTGTCATTGTATGCAATTAAACGCATGCTTTGTCATCAACTGACATACAAGGGAGGCTCTGGCCAGAGAAGAAGACCAATTGCATGCAATAAGGGCAAAACAGGTTATACTCCCGTCAAACGGGGACAGCCAGATGCGCCAGATCGACCAGAACCTGCCAACCTTGTCCGACGCGGTCGTCGCCAGACTGCGCGATCTCATCGTGTCGCGGGAGATCGAGCCGGGCGCCGGCTGACCGAGACCAGCGTCGCCCGGCTGATGTCGGTCTCGCGCACGCCCGCCGCCACCGCCCTGCGCACCCTCACCAAGCTGGGGCTGGTCAAGTACGAGCAGAATCGCGGCTACTGGGTTCGGGAGATCCGCGTCGAGGACGTGCTTGCGGGCTACGAGATCCGCGCCACGCTGGAGGGTCTCGCCTGCCGGCTGGCCGCCGAATACGGCGTCTCGCCGGAGGTGCGCGACATCCTCGTCGAGTGCGTGGAAACCGGCCGCGCCCTCACCGATGCGGAGCAGTTGAACCCGGCCGACCATGCCCCCTACCAGGACATGAACGCGACCTTCCATGCGGCGATCCTGGAGGCATCGGGCAATCCCAAGCTTCCCGATTTCGTCGCCTCCTGCCACGAGATGCCCTTCACCTCGAACCGCATCGTCTACTGGGGCTCGCGCGATGTGGTGCGCCGGTCCCAGTTCGATCACGAGCGGATCGTCGAGGCGATCCTCGCGCGCCAGGGCACGCGGGCGGAAATGCTGATGCGCGAGCATGTGCTGGAGGCGGGCGCCATCGTCGGGCAGAAATGGCCGGAGATCATCCAGGCCTCGCGCCAGCCCGCCCTCGCCGCGTCTGGTGCCTGAGGGGCTGAAGGGCAGGTCGGATTGTTATGACGGCGAGAGACCGTCGTCGATGGGGCCGGCATAGGCGTCCGAGGCGGCGCCCCAGGACATGTAGCCTCCATCGACCTGCAGCGTGACGCCGGCGACGTAGGAGGCGTTGTCGGAACACAGATACAGCATCGCGTCGACCAGCTCCGAGGCATGGCCGAGCCGGCCCATCGGCGTGCGCCGCACGATCCGCTCCGCGTCGAGCTTTCCTTCCGCCACCAGCCGCTCGAAGAACGGCGTGACGATGTAGCCGGGCGCGATGCAGTTGACCCGTACGCCCTTCGACGCCCACTCGCAGGCGAGCGTGCGCGTCAGCATCGAGATGCCCGCCTTGGCGGCGCTGTAGGCGTTGCGCGGCGACAGGCCCATCACCCCGCCGATGGAGCTGATGTTCAGCACCGCTCCCCGGCCGCGCGCCAGCATGCCGCGGCCCACCGTCTTGGTCACCAGATAGGTGCCGCCGAGATGGATCTCGACCAGCTTGCGGAACTGCGCATAGTCCTGCTCGACCGTCGGCTTGAAGACGTCGGGAATGCCGGCGCAGTTGACCAGGATGTCGATCCCGCCGAGTTCGCGCTCGGCCGCCTCCACCATCGCCTCGACGTCGCCCTCGTCCGAGACGTCGCCGCCAAGCGCCAGATGCCCCTCGCCCAGCGCCGCGGCAGCCGCGTCGGCCGCCTCGCGGTTGAGGTCGGCGATGGCGACGCGCGCACCCGCCCTTGCAAAGGCCTGCGCCCCGGCAAGTCCGAGGCCGCTCGCCCCGCCCGTCACCAGCACCCTGCGGCCACTGAAATCCCAGATCGCGCTCACGCCGTCGCTCCGCCGTTCCGCTCAGGACGCACTGTCGCGCACGCCGCCGAACGTGTGCCAGGACCCGGCCGCCAGCCAGCCGGCATCCACCGGCAGGTTGATGCCGGTGATCATCGACGCCTTCTCCGACAGCAGGAACACCACCGCCGAGGCGATGTCGTCCGGGCGGATGATCTCGCCGAGGCAGGTATTGTCGGCAAGCCGCTTCGGGTCGCGGTTGCCGAGGTCGATCTGCGACTGCAGCGCCGCCGTCAGCGTGTAGCCGGGCGAGATCGTGTTGACGCGCACGCCCGCGCGACCCCATTCGGCGGCAAGGCATTCGGTCAGCGAGATGACGCCCGCCTTGGCCGGCGAGTAGGAATGCAGCGGCATCGAGCGCATGCCCGCCACCGAGGCGATGTTGACGATGGCGCCGGCCCGGCGCTCGGCCATCTGCGTGCCGAAGACGGCGCAGGCGTTGAACGTGCCTTCCAGATCGACCGACAGCACCCGGCGGAACACTTCGCTGGTCAGCTCGGCCGGACGGTGCGGCGATTGCACGATGCCGGCGCAGTTGACGAGGTAATCCGCCGCCAGCCCCTCGCCGGCCAGCGTTCCAGCCAGCTCCTCCATCGCCGCGCGATCGCACACGTCGATCTCGGCGAAGCGGGTCCCCTTCGGCAGCGCCGCCGCATCGGGCAGGCTCTTGTCGAGACAGACGAGCCTTGCCCCCTCCTGCGCCAGCACCTGCAGGCAGGCGAGCCCGATCCCGCTCGCGCCACCGGTGACGATTGCGGTCTTTCCGTCAAATGAAGCGTACATTCTATGTCCTGCCAAAGGTGTCTTCACGTCATCGGCGAGAAGCGCGTGGGCTGCAGAAACCGGTTTTCCATGCTGGTGATCAGCGGCAGCACGCCGTCCGCATAGGCGATCCACTCCGGATCGCTCCACAGCTGTGCGCGGCGCCGCGCCCGGTCCTCGAAGCTCTCGAACCGCCAGATATGGACCACCTGGTTGAGCGCACCGGATTCGGTGGTGAAATAGCCCTTCAGGTCGCCCAGAAAGCGCGTCTGGATGGCGAGGCCGTCCCGTTCGAACCGCTCCAGGTAGTCGCCGACCTTGCCCGGCACCAGCGAGTAGGTGCGTTCCTCGTAGATCATCCTTGCCCTCGTCCTTCGCTCTGCTCGCCTGCAGGGCCAGCCGGTCGGAGCACAAATGCAGGACCGCAGCCCGCAGGCGAACCTGCATGCCGACGGCAGTGTTACTCGGGGAGACTGGATGCGGCGACCGGGGGCTTGGTCTGTCCATCGGACCACTCGCCGATCACCGGCAAGAACCTTGCGTCGGTCCCAGGTGCCTGTAGCTGCTGGGGTTTTCTGAAGATGCCGGCCGCGCGTCAGCCGCCGATCATCCGCGGATCAGGGCACGTCCGACGTATCGCGCCGGCGGATGCGGATTTCGATCCGCCGCCGCTCGCGCATGTCGCCGGCTTCCCCGCTGGTCAGCCGGTCGCCGGGCATGATCAACTGGCCGGCGGACAGCGGCAGCACCGTCATGCCCGACAGCGCCGGCTCCGAGCGCAGCACATTGGCAACGGCGATGGCCCTGGCCAACCCCAGCCCGGCATTGTCGCCGGGCACGATGGTGTCGACCGCCTTCCGCCGCGCCAGCACATCCAGCACCGTCTGGTCGAAATTGCTTTCCTTGCGCGCGATCCGCTGCTCGTCGGTATGGCCGATCACCTCGACGATATCGACGTTGTATTCATCGAGGCTTTCCGCGATGGTCCGGGTGATGTCGCCCCTCAGCGACTGCTCGAAGGACGGCGTCAGCTCGGCGCTGCCGATCTCGAAACTGTAGTCGTCGGCATCGCTCAGGCTGATGATCGGCGGCCATTGATGCGGCTGCTCGCCGCTCTCGGCTCTCTCCTGCACCTTCTGTTGCAACTCGGCGAGGCGCTCCATCAGCTTGTCGACGGATTGCAGGTCGTAGCCGCCGGCGCGCAGCAGTTCGCGCGCCGTTGCCAGATCGGCAAGCTCCTCCACCGCGATGCCCTGCTTGTCCATCTGCAGCCGGGCTTCGCGCGCGCTGACCAGCTCGCGCCACTCTTCCTCGACGGCCGCCCGGTCCGACGAATTGGCGACCAGCGCCAGCCGGCGCCCCAGGTCGTCCCTGTCGCGGCGGATATCGGCCAGCTGCTCGCGCAGTTCCGCCACCTGCACTTCCGCCGCCTGCCGTTTCTCCCGCTCGGCAAGGATGATTGCAGCGGCGACGAGCAGCAGGCAGAACACCAGCAGGATCATCGATTCGGCCATCGTCAGGCCGAGGATCAGACCCCGGTTGTAGCCCTTGTGCTCGAGCTTGGCGCTGCTCATCGGCGACCTACCTGCCCGTCAGACGCGGAAACCAGCTCCCGCCCGGCGCCTCTGCGGACGGCCCATCCCTCGGCGCGCCCGGCGCGGCATCCGCTGCGGCATCCGGATCCGGCGCCTGCGGGCCGTGCGGCTCGTCCGCCTGCGGCGCGGCGGGCGCCTCCACGACCTCCTCCCATCCGCGGCCAATCGGCTGGACCGCGGCGATCTCGGCCCGCACCTGCGGCGTTGTCTCTGCCGTTTCCGGCTGCTTCTCTTCCTGCCTGTCCAGACGCTCGACCAGCCGGTCGACCGCCGCCTTGCTCTCAAGGCTCGCAGCGGAGGCTTTCTCCATCAACTCGGCGGAGGCTTTCAGCGCAGCCGCCGCCGCGGCGATGGGCGTCAGCGTGCTCTCCATCTTCTCTGCCTGCGCAGTGCTCAGCTTCAGCTGCGCGTTCATCGTCTCCACCTGGGTGTCTACCGACTTCTGCACCGTCTTCAGCATCGGCTGCAGCTTCATCTCGATGACCTGGTCGGGCGAGCGCAGCCCGTCGAGGCGCTGCCTCAGATTGTCGACGGTGCGTCCGAGCCCCTCGACCACGCCGTTGACCTTGCCGGCAGTCTCCTCCAGCCGCCGCGTCGCCGTGTCGACCGCCTCGTTCGAGGCGGCCGCCTGCCGGGCCACCTGGTCGTGATGGGCCTGCAGCACATTCGCCATTTTCTCCGCCGCCTGCTGGATCGGCTTGATCGCATCCTTCGACAGTGCGTCGATGGCCTGGCGGATCATCTCGCCGTTCGTCTCGGCCTGCCGGGCGATCTCCTCGAAACCCTCCGACAGCATCTGGTTGCTGACCCGGCGATGGTTGGCGAATTCGCGCGCCGAGGTATCCAGCTCGGTGCGCACGCGCCGGGTCATTTCCGCCAGCTCGTGGCGCACGCTGCGCTCGATGTCGATCGGGTCGCGCCGCATCTGGTTGAAGAAGATCCGCAGCGCGATGCCGGCGATTGTCGAGGAAATGGCGACGCCGAAATTGCGCACGATGTCGTCGATGCTCGCCTCCGCACCGAAGCGGTAGAGCGAGACGCCGAGGCTGCACAGCGTGAACAGGAAGCCCATGTAATAGAGGTTGTCGCCGGCCTGCTCGTTGTGCAGCCGCAGGCCGCTGGCGATGAGCGAGACGAGGAAATAGGTGCCCATCAGCAGGATCGGCACGCTCGTCACGAACCAGGTCTCCAGCTGCCACAGCTTGGCCGTCCAGATGAACGCCATGCCGCCCAGCGTCACCAGGACGAAGAGGAAGACCGGTCCCTGGTCGCGGACGAACCGTCCGGCCCCGTTGCGGCGCGCCATGTTACATGCCCTCCAGCCGCACGAAGCCTGCGAACGTGCCCCGGTTGGTTTCGATCCAGGTCTTCCAGAACGAGGCGAGCTCGGTCATCGGGAACCGGCCGCCCTCCCTCTGGAACGCCAGGAACCGGACGTCGATGCCCTCGAGATTCGTGCGGAAGCGGTCGTGGGCACTGCTGCCCCGATAGGCGTCGTTGTCCAGCCCGTTGCGATAGACCGAGAAGGCGTCGGTATGCTCCAGCATGTCGGACGCGACGATCAGGCGTTTCGGCATGCGCTCGTCGAGACGGGCGAAGACGGTCAGCTTGATGGCCTGGATCGCCGCCATGATGGGCGAGCGCTCCGCCCCGCTCGCGGTTCCCAGCGTGCTGCCGATCTGGTCCAGCGGCTTCTGGAAGCCCTCTTCCCAGCGCTTCTGGACCATTCGCGGATTGCTGGTCCACTCGTCGACGCTGTCGCCCGCCCCCGGGTTGCAGCCGGAGAAGGTGCGTGTCAACTCGCCTTCCCGCTCCGTCAGCAGATAGACTTCCATCAACCCGCCGGCGGGGATTCCCTCGACCAGCTTCTGGAACTCGTTGCGCAGGTCGATGGCCGTCGTCGTCGAGATCGGGTCGGTGGTATCGAGCAGCACCGCCGTCGCGCTGGTCGGCCCGGTCACCGGACACAGCGTCTGTTCGTCCAGCACCGGCCGCTCGGCCTCGCGCAGATAGAGATAGCCCATCCCGGCGACGATCCCCGCCGAGACCAGAAGCGCTGCAACGCCGCCGGCGACGAGCCCGAGCGAGCCTGCCGACGACTTACGACGTCTGCGTCGCGCCATTGCGGGCCTCCGGTGCGATGTCGTCCAGCTGGTGATACTGCGCCATCGCCTCTTCGAAGGCCTGGCCGATATTCGCGATCTGGCCCGACAGCTCTTCCTGGGCCTGTTCGATCTTGCGGGACAACCGCTCGGCGTGGCTCTCGTCCATCGACGGCGGAGAGACCGTTGCACGCTCCAGCACGAAACTCTCGCTGAAATGCGCCGGCTCCGGCGCCGTGCGGGTCTTCCGGTTGGCTTCGCGATAGACGGTCAGCAATTCGTTGGCGGTTCTCTCCAGATGGTTCTGATGTTCCTGGAAGAGCTTCCCGAGGCGCGCCCTGTGCTCGATGATCGCCGCCGCCTCGCGCCGCCGCTGGCTGAGGTCGCGGATGATGTCCTGGACCTTGGCGTTGTGCTCCTCGCGCACGTCGCGGAGCAGCTCCACCCGCTCCTCCACTTCGCCGGCATAATCGTCGCGCGCCGCGTTCAGTCGCTTCTGCACGCTGGCAAAGCCCACATACGGGTCCGTCCAGAACAGCCCGTCGAGGAAGGCGATGATGGAGAACAGCAGGCCGACGCCGAAGAGCGTCCAGGAGTTGAGCTGCGTCAGCACGAAGGGATCGCTCGCCAGCCGCGTCACCACTTCGCGGCCCGCTTCCGCCAGGCCGCTGCCTTCCGCCAGTTCGCGGTAATGCGCGAGCGCAAGGTTGATGATCACCGCGAAGGCGAAATACGCCCCGATGCCGATCAGGCCGAACAGTTTCAGCAGGATGTTGCGGTGGGTGATGAACCGCACCCACAACAGGCCGAACAGCAGCGCGAAGGTGATGTTCAGGAAGGCGAAGGTGAAGGCTTCCAGCACGCCGCCGAGCAGGCCACGCTGGCTGCCGACCGCAAGGAAATTGCCGTTGAAGATCGTCTCCACCAGCAGCAGCAGGACGACGAGCGCGATTTTCAGGAAGTACCACGCACCGCTCGACAGGCGCGCCGCCCGCCGCAGCTTGTGCTGCTCCTTGAAATGCGCCAGCTCGTCCTCGGCGATCTTCAGCCCTTGCGCAGGCCGTGCAGCTCGTTGGCGCCGGTCTTCACCTCGGCCTTGAAGTCGGACAGGCTGGTCGTGTTCGCCTGCCGGATGAGACTGAACTGGTCGTCGAAGTCGAGATTGCGCAGGCGCTCGTCATAGGTCTGGAACTGGTCTTCCAGCACCTGGTAGGCGGTCAGCTTCTCTTCCTCGACGCGCGTGACGATCGACTGTTCGACCTCGTCGAGCGACTGCGACAGGGCCGGAGGCTCGTCCTGCCTGCCGCGTGCCGCGCCTTGCGTCCTCAACTCCAGATCGACGGCGATCTTTTCGCGGTCCAGCGGCGGAAACACATTGGTCGTGCTGCGAAAATCGTGGCTGGAGGCGCGCACGCCCTCCCACAGCCTGTTCAATGCGTCAAACCGTGCCACAAGCAGTCCCCAATCCGCCCCGACAGCATTCCCTATATGGTTGCATACCTGACAAAATCCCGTCGCCAATGGCGCTGTTTGAGCTTTGTTGAAACAAGCCGGCCGGCGGAATGCGCGCCCGCGCAAACAACCGGTTCGGAAGGCGAACCGCCGCCCGCGGCAGGCCGCCGATCTCGTCCGCCGGCATCTTGATGGTCATTTTGGGGGAATTATGGAGGGCCTCCCCGAGGGAGCGTCAAGCACTTGATTGCAAACCGCCGCCGCCCCCATTCAAGGGACGGCGGCGCCTTGGTTTTCGTGAGGTCCGGGCCGGGGCGAATGTCCGGCCCGGCTAGTGTGGCTGGTTGATCAGAACGTCACGCGCCAGTTGGCGGCGACCCACGCGCTCGCGGCCTCGCCCTTGGTGGTGGCGTTGCCCATCACCGACAGCGTCGAGCCCGAGACGTCGACCTCGAAGCCGGCGCCGGCCCGCAGCCAGTCCTGCTGGTACTTCGCCGCACCCAGGTTGAACGCACCGAGACCGACCACCTGGCCGGTGACGTTCGACCCGCTGCTCTCGAAGCGGTGAACGCCCTCCAGCGTACCGATCAGCCGGAACTGCTCCATCAGCGGATAGCGGGCGTCGAAGCCGTAGCGGACTTCGGTACTCGCATCGCACAGGCTGTTGAACGCCGCCGGGAAGGCACCGCCCGTCTCCGTGTAGGTACCGAGGCAGGTGCGGGCATAGGACAGCTCGCCATAGGGAGAAATATGCGGGATCAGGTTCTCCCACTGCAGGCGGGCGCGGACGCCGTAACCTTCCACATCCGTCGAGCCGGTGGAGGTGTCGACCAGGCCGCCGGACAGGTAGTTGCGGGCGATGTCGGCATTGCCCCAAAGGCCGGTGCCGGTCATGACGCCCCACAGGCCGCTGTTCGCGTCGCCGGTGATCTGGCCGATCGCCTCCAGCTTGACGTAACCGGCCTGCACCTCGCTCGATCCGCCCAGCACCGTCGTCTGCTCGGCGCCGGTATAGCCGGCAACGCCATTGAGCTGCACCGGACCGAAATTGTAGCCGACGCCGATCTCGCCGAGGCCCAGGCTGCCGTCGCGGCTGCCATGGTCGTCACGGCCCCAGTCGCCGCCCACCCACATGGTGAACTTGCCCTCCGGCGCGCGCCGGTCGAGCGGACGCGACCCTGCACCGTTGACGATCACACCCATCGACTTGACGGCCATGGTGTTGGTGGCGCCGGCCGAGCCCAGGCTGCTGCCCAGCGACTGCAGGGTGATGAGGCCCGTGCCGCCAGTCCCACCCGTACCGCCAGTGCCGCCAGTCCCACCGGTGCCGCCGGTTCCGCCCGTGCCACCCGTGCCGCCGGTTCCGCCCGTGCCACCGGTTCCGCCCGTGCCGCCAGTGCCGCCCGTTCCGCCAGTGCCTCCGGTCCCGCCGGTTCCACCCGTGCCACCGGTACCGCCGGTACCGCCGGTTCCACCCGTACCGCCGGTGCCCCCCGTGCCGCCGGTGCCGGTCGGACCCGTGCCATTGCCGCGCGCGATATAGACCTCGTCGTCCTGGGTCAGGCCGATGACGATCGAACCGTCCTCGTTCGTCGCCGCCGCCGTCGCGGTGATGTTTGATCCGCCGGGATAATTCGACGCGATCGTCGCGCCGCTGGCCCGCAGCCAGTCCTCGACGGTCAGCATGCCGCCCTCTTCCGTCCAGCGGAACCCGTGGAACGTGCTGTCGCCCTGATACGCCTGACCGACGATCACCTCCCCGTTGCCGGAAATCCCGAGAGCCTGGGAGAGCTGGTTGGTCAGCGGCTGGCCGCTCGGGCTGGACAGATCGCCCAGCTCGAAAATCTCGCCGCCCACCCAGCGCACGGCGCGGTTGGTGTAGTCGCTCACCGAATGGCCGACGATGACGCTGCCGTCCCAGGACACGCCGGTCGCCGCCGCCGTGTTGTTGCTGGCATTGCGCGCCGACAGCGTCGGCAGCGCCACCATGCCGGTGTCCTCGGCCCAGCGGAAGGCCTGGAACCTGTTGGTGCTCGACAGGGCCGCGCCGACGATCACCGAGCCGTCATAGGAGGCCGCCGTCGCCTGGTCGTTGCCATACGTGTCGCGGCCGTCGAGCCAGCCGAGGCTCTGCATGCCGCCGCTTTCGGTCCAGCGGAAAGCCTCGCCTCCATTCGCGCCGACATAGCCGACGATGACGCTTCCGTCGCCGGAAACCGCCGTCGCGTCGGAGAACGGATTGGTGTTGCCTTCGATCGTCCCGAGCGTTTCGAACCCGCCCGACTGCGTCCAGCGATAGGCATGCAGTCCCATTTCGCTACCGACCACACCGCGGCCCGCACGGCCCACGACGACGCCTCCATCTGCGGAAATGCCGTTGGCCGAGTAGGACTGGCTGCCTTCCAGCGGCCGGGCGACCGCTCCGCCCAGCGGCGTCACGCCCTCGTCTCCGGTCCACACGAAGCCGCTGGTGATGCTCTGTCCGTAGCTGCGATACACCGTGCCGACGAAGGTGCCGCCGTCGGCCGTCATTCCGCCGATGCGCGCGGGGTCGGTCAGGCCGGTGCTGAAGCCGGGCTCATCCGGGTCGCCGTAGAACAACCGGATCACATGCGCAGGGCTCAACATGCTGATGTCGGCAACTTCCTGTGCGGCAATCGGACTGGCTGCCGCAAGTGACAGGGACGCCAGCGCAGTAGACTGAAAAAGTCCCTTGTATTTCCCAACCCTCATTGCCAACGTACCCTCTTACACGCATTCCATGGAAAAATTCCCAGACAAACTAATGCAGTACGCGGCGGCACGGCATCACCTGAACAGGTGAGCGACAGGCGAGGCCAGCGTGATAGATCTTTGCGCGGAGACGTAAATCAGGTGCTCAAGAGACTGACCCCCTTCACGGTGCTGGCCCTTGCTGCGACGGCCGGGCTCGCCGCCGCAGTCCTCGTGCTGATCACCGCGCTGAACCAGCCCTGGCTCGGGCTCGGTCTTTCGCCCGATCCGCAGGCCGGTCTGGTGCAGATCGAGACCGTCGCACCGGACGGCCCGGCCGGCGCCCTGCAGCCCGGCACGCCTCTGGCGGCGGTCGGCGGCATCGGTCTCGAGCCGCGCGATCTGGTCGAGGAGCCCGATGTCGCGGAGAGCTACGACGCCCTTCAGCGCTTCTTCGAGCGGCAGAGCGCGCTGCACGCGGCCCTTTCCGGCGACAGCGTGGTGCTGGAGACCGAAGGCGCCTCGCCCATGCGCGTCGAGGCGACGGCCGCAAGCGGGCGGCCTTTGTCCAGCCTTCCGCCCGCCTTCTGGGTGCAGATCGTCACCGGCCTCGTCAGCGTGATCGTGGGCGCCTGGGTGTGGAGCCTGCGCCGGGGCGAGCTGTCGGCGCAGCTTCTGGCGCTTGCGGGGCTCGGCATTCTCGTCGCCGCCTTTCCCGCCGCCGTCTATTCCTCGCGCGAGCTCGCCCTGCCCGGCGGGTTGTTTCACGCGCTTTCGGCGACCAACCATTTCGGCGCGCTGGCATTCGGCGTCGCCATGGTGGCACTGTTCCTGTCCTATCCGCGCCGCCTCGTGCCGGTCTCCGCCCTCTGGCTGCTGCCGGCCGTCTACGGCGTGATCTGGGTGATGGACACCGCCTGGCTCGGCTTTTCCGGTCCTGCCGGCGGCTATCACCTGCCGACGGTCATCCTGATGGCCGGCATCCTGCTCGGCGCGCTGCTGCAATACCGGGCCAGCCGCGAGGACCCGGCCGCGCGGGCGGCGATCCGCTGGTTCGCCCTGTCGGTCGGTCTGTGCGCCGGCACCTTCGTCACCGTCGTGCTGATGCCGAACCTCTTCGGCATGCAGCCGACGATCTCGCAGGGCTATGCCTTCATCCTGTTCGGCATGCTGTTCCTCGGCGTCGCCGCCGGCGTCGCCCGCTACCGCCTGTTCGAGCTGGAAGGCTGGGCCTTCTCGATCCTGTCCTATTTCGGCGCGGTCCTGCTGCTCGTCCTCGTCGATGCGGCGCTGATCTCCTTCGTGGCGATGGATCGTCCCGAAGCCTTCGCCCTGTCGCTGCTGGTGGTGGCGATTCTCTACCTGCCGTTCCGCGACTGGCTGTCGCGGCGGCTGATGCGCCGACGGGAGATCGACCGCGAGGAGCTGTTCGGCCAGATCGTCGACGTCGCCCTTGCCCGCGAGGCCGACCGGGAAAACCGCTGGCGCCAGGTCCTGCGCGACGCGTTCCGCCCGTTGCAGATTTCCGCCGCCGCCGGCCCGGCGCCGGAAAAGCCGGCCATCGCCGAGGACGGCCTTGCCTTGCTGCTGCCGGTCCTGCCCGGCCTGTCCCGTTGAAGCTCTCCCATGCCCAGTCCGGCCGTCGGCTGTTCAGCCCGCAGGACCGCCGCTTTGCCGGCGAGCTCTACGCCATGCTCGCCCATGCCATCGCCAGCCGCGACGCGCACGAGAAAGGCGCCTCCGAGGAGCGGATCCGCATCGCCCGCGACATGCACGACAACATGGGCGCGCAGCTCCTGTCCGCGCTCCACAGCGAGCGGCGCGAGCGCAAGGACACCTTGATCCGCGAGACGATCTCGGACCTGCGCGACATCGTCAACAACGCCGCCCGGGGCGGCCGGCCCATCGGCGAGCTGCTCGCCGATCTCAAGGTCGAGGCGCTGGAGCGGCTGGCGGCCGCCGACATCCGGCTCGACTGGCAGGACGCCTGCGACGACGGCGAGCGGGTGCTCGCGCCCAATGTCTCGCACTCCTTGCGCTCGGTCCTGCGCGAGATCGTCAGCAACACGATCCGCCATTCCGGGGCGGAGACGATGCGGGTGCGCATCGGCATGCGGGACGGGGTGCTTGACCTGGAAGCGAGCGACGACGGCCGCGGTCTCGTCGCCGGCAGCCGGGGAAGCGGCAACGGCCTGTCCAACCTGGAGGCCCGGCTGCTGGCGCTGAAGGGAACGCTGGTGCTGGAGGACGCGCAACCCGGTCTCACGGTCCGCGCCCGGTTTCCGCTCGCAGAAGGGGACGCAAGATGACACGCATCCTGATCGTCGAGGACCTCGCCGAGGCGCGCAAGTGGCTTGAGGGCGTCGCCCGGGAGGCCTTTGCCGGACCGCACGAGATCGACGCCAGGACCACCCTGCAGGACGGTCTCGCGGCCGCGGCCCGGCACGACTACGACGTCGCGCTCATCGATCTGCGCCTGCCGGACGGCTCGGGCATCGAGGTGCTGCGGGCCCTGCGCCAGCGCAGTTCCGGCACGCTCTGCGTCGTCACCACCGCCATGGCGGACGACGTTCACATCGTGGCCGCCCTGTCGGCCGGCGCCAACGGCTACCTGCTGAAGGAACAGCCCTCGGCCATGATCGTCCGGCAGCTGTCGCAGCTCGCCGACGGCATTCCGGCCCTCTCGCCGGCCATCGCCCGCCGCATCATGGAGCACTTCCAGCTCACGGGACCGGCCGCCGAGCCGGAGGAAAGCCTGACCGAGCGCGAAAAGGAGGTGCTCGCGCTGATCGGCCGGGGCATGCGCAATGTCGACGTGTCCGAGCAGCTCTCGCTTTCGGGAAACACGGTCGCCACGCATATCAAGTCGATCTACCGCAAGCTCGGCATCTCCTCGCGCGCCGAGGCGTCCTGGCACGCGGCGATGCTCGGCCTGGCACCGGGCAAGACGGAAGGCTCCGAGACGCCCCCGGCGAACGGCGTCGCCAGCGGCTCCGCCGACTAGCTTTCCGCCACTTCCGGCGCCCGCCGAAGCGATGCGAAATGGGGATTTACCTCAGTTAAAGGTTCGGCAACCGCGAAAGTTGTATCCTGCGGTTCGCGCCTGAACAAAGGTCTCCCCCCAATGCCGCTCTTTTCCAACAGGAACCAAGGCCTGATCGAGGCCATCGGTCGGTCTCAGGCCATGATTCATTTCAGGCCCGACGGAACTATTCTGGACGCCAACGAAAATTTCCTGTCTCTGATGGAGTATTCGCTCGGCGAAATAACGAACAAGCATCACCGCATGTTCGTGGATGAAGAGTATGCGGCGAGTCCGGCGTATCGCGCGTTCTGGCAGGACCTCGCCCGCGGTGAATACAAGTCCGACGAATTCATGCGCGTGACCAAGACCGGCGCCGAGATCTGGATACAGGCGACCTACAACCCTGTTCTCGACAGCAAGGGCAACGTCTGCCGCATCGTCAAGATGGCCACGGATATTACCGACGCCAAGTTGAAGAGCCTGGAATCCCAAGGGCAGCTGACGGCAATCCACCGCTCGCAGGCCGTGATCCACTTCGACCTGAAGGGCAATATTCTCGACGCCAACGACAACTTCCTGAAGGCGGTCGGCTACACGCTCGACCAGATCAAGGGCAAGCATCATTCGATCTTCGTCGCCTCCGACGAGCGCGAAACGCCGGACTACAAGGCGTTCTGGCGGCAGCTCGGCGCCGGGCGCTTCATGGCCGGCGAGTTCAGGCGCATCACCAGGATGGCGAGGAAATCTGGATCCACGCCACCTACAACCCGATCCTCGACGCGGCCGGCCGGCCCTTCAAGGTGGTGAAATTCGCGTCCGACATCACCGCGGAAAAGCGCAAGAACGCCGAACATGAAGGCCTGATCGCCGCCATCGGCCGCAGCCAGGCCGTCATCTCCTTCAGCAAGGACGGCATCATCCTGGATGCCAACGACAACTTCCTGGCAGCGGTCGGCTACCGCCTCGACGAGATCCGAGGCAAGCATCACCGCATGTTCGTCGAGGAAAAATACGCCCATTCCGAGCAGTATGCCGAGTTCTGGCAGACCCTGGCCGGCGGCAAGCACCTCTCGGCGATCTACCAGCGCTTCAACAAGGCGGGACAGCCGATCTGGCTGCAGGCGAACTACAATCCGATCTTCGACGCCTCCGGAAACATCATGAAGGTGACGAAGTTCGCCACCGACATCACCCAGAACATGACGGCGCGACAGGCGGCCATCGAGGCGGCCGAGGAAACGCTGAACACCGTGGGGCAGACGGCGCATTCCGCCCAGCATGTGAACTCGTCCGCCCAGGGCATTTCGCAAGGCATGGAAAAGGCGCGCGTGGCCGTCGAGGCCATGCACGGGCGGTCCGAGATCGCCGAGCGGTCGACCGAAAAGCTGCGCCTTGCGGCCGCGTCCATGGACGGCGTGGTGCAGCTCATTTCCAAGTCGCGGACCAGATCAACCTGCTGTCCCTCAACGCGACCATCGAGGCTGCCCGCGCCGGCGAGGCCGGCCGCGGCTTTGCGGTCGTCGCCAACGAGGTCAAGACGCTGGCGAACCAGACCTCGCAGGCGACGACGCGGATCTTCTCCGAGATCGCCGAGATGCAGTCGGTCGCCGGCTCCGTCGACGAGGCGTTGAAGGCCATCCGCAGCTCGATCTCCGACGTGCAGGACCTCGTCCTGTCGACCACCAACGCGACCGAAGAGCAATGCGTGTCCACGGACGAGATCAACGTCCGTCTCCAGTCCGCGTCCTCCAGCGTCGCCTCCGTGTGCGACAGCCTCGACAAGTGGGTGATCGGCATGGAGAACCGCCGCCGCGACGAGCGCACGCGCGTGCATCGGGACTGCATGATCGGCGGCGTCGACGGCCAGAAGATCCGCGCCTCCTTGCGCGATATCTCGGGCTCTGGCGCAAGGATCTACGTCGCCGACCCCGCGGCGATCCCCGACCAGATCATCCTGGAACTGGACGACGGAAGCTCAAAACGCGGCACGGTCGTGCGCCGCAACGGACGGGAGCTCGGCATCGAATTCCGCTCCGAGGCGGCCTCCTTCGCGGCCTAGGCGACTGAGGACGTTCGCTGGCGGGCGCGAAAATGCCGGTGCAGATCATCACGTCCCTGAATTACAGGGGAGAGGTGATATCTTCCATGAAGCGCACCGAAGCTCCAAAAGGCCCCAAGCATGAACTTTCCGATTGTTGCGGCGGTCATATCCATGATTCTGGGCCTCTCGGTGACCCGGCTTTTGACCGGCCTTGTGACGGTTTTCAGAATCCGCGGAAGATCGCGGATGGATTGGGTGCCGCTGGCCTGGAGCGGCATCCTGTTCGTCGTCCAATTGGACTATTGGTGGGCCATCAATCAGCT
>JACADM010000042.1_pt1 | contig 86666 bp, 114 predicted proteins | sample 7512371 | NCBI WGS metagenome assembly JACADM01 (sample SAMN14389041, study PRJNA612141) | algae metagenome | isolation source: non-axenic algae culture | place: India: Navi Mumbai | collected 2017-01
CCAGACCCCTGAATGCGCCATAATGGCGCCGTCGCCTGCATGTTGGAAACTATCCTCATATGAACTTCATCACCGCGTACAAGCGCGAGTGGTTCGGCAATATCCGCGGCGATGCCATTGCTGGCATCGTCGTAGCGCTGGCCCTCATTCCTGAAGCAATCGCTTTCTCCATTATCGCCGGTGTCGACCCCAAGGTCGGCCTCTATGCGTCATTCTCCATCGCCGTGCTTATCGCCTTCGTCGGCGGACGTCCGGGCATGATTTCAGCGGCCACCGCGGCCACGGCGGTCTTGATGGTCACGCTGGTTCGCGACCACGCCTTGAATATCTATTGGCTGCTACCGTCCTGGCAGGGTTACTTCAGATCGGCGCCGGGCTCCTAAAACTGGGCGCTGTCATGCGATTCGTCTCCCGCTCCGTGATGACCGGCTTTGTAAACGCATTGGCCATTCTGATTTTCATGGCGCAATTGCCCGAATTGACCAATGTGAGCTGGCTGACCTACGTCATGGTCGCTGGTGGGCTGGCCATCATTTACCTCTTTCCTTACGTGACCAAAGCCATTCCATCGCCACTGGTCTGCATCGTGGTATTGACGGCGCTGGCCATGGCTTTGGCATGGATTTGCGTACGGTCGGCGATATGGGGCATTGCCCGACACCCTGCCGGTTTTCCTTATCCCCCAGATCCCGCTCACTTTGAAACCCTGATGATCATTCTCCCCTACTCGGCCGCGATTGCCGTTGTGGGGCTTCTGGAATCGCTGATGACAGCCCAGATCGTGGACGACCTTACCGATACCAAATCGGACAAGAACCAGGAGTGTGTTGGTCAGGGCATTGCCAACACGGCCACCGGATTTATTGGCGGCATGGCCGGTGTGCAATGATTGGGCAGTCGATGATCAATGTGAAGTCCGGAGGTCGCGGCCGACTCTCGTGCTTTTCTGGCGGGCGTCTATCTGTTGTTCATGGTGCTGGTGCTCGATGATCTCGTGACCCAGATTCCCATGGCTGCCCTCGTCGCGGTCATGATCATGGTCTCGATCGGGACGTTCTCCTGGAGCTCGATCAAGAACCTCACCACGCATCCCAAGAGTTCGTCCATTGTGATGCTCGCAACGTCGTGACCGTGGTTTACACCACAACCTCGCCATCGCGTGCTTGTGGGCGTAATGCTCTCAGGTGTCTTCTTTGCCTGGAAGATCTCGCAGATCTTCCGTGTGACTTCTACGGTGACAGAGGACGGACGTCACAGACGTATGTGGTCGAAGGCCAGATCTTTTTTGCCTCGGCGGAAGAGTTCACAGGCGCGTTTGACTTCAGGAAGTGCTTGAAAAGGTCACTATCGATGTCGGCCGCTCACACATCTGGGACATTTCGAGCGTGCAGGCGCTTGATATGATTATTCTCAAATTCCGCAGGGAGGGGCCGAAGTTGAGATCCTGGGGATGAACGAAGCCAGTGAAACCATCGTCGACAGACTTGCAATCCACGACAAGCCGGGCGCTCTTGAAAAGCTGATGGGGCACTAAGGGAGGAACACATGACCAAGATCATAACACTGCTGGATGGCTCCGATTACACAAAGAGCGTCCTCGACCACACGGCCTGGGCGGCGCTGAAAACGGGGGCTAGCGTCGATGTGGCCACGTCATTGGGCGACGCCAGAGCGATACGCCGATGGACTGGAGCGGGAGCCTCGAACTTGGCGTTCGCAGCCATCTGCTGCACGAACTTGCCGAGCACGATGCGCAAAAGGCGCGCCTGGCCCAGGAACGTGGCAAGCTGATCGTCGACGCGGGAGTACAACACCTCCTGTCGGCGGGCGTTATCGAGGCCAGAGCCCGGCTGCAAAGGGGGGACGTTGTTGAAGTCCTCAAGGAACTCGAGGCCGAAGCCGACCTCATCGTTCTTGGTAAGCGCGGCGAGGCGGCAGACTTCGCCAAGATGCACCGGGGTCGAACCTCGAGCGGGTCGCTCGGGTCAGCAAGAAGCCGGTCATGGTGGCGTCCCGCGCCTTTAATCCGGTCAATGTCTTCATGATCGCTTACGATGGTGGTTCAAGCGCCGACAAAGCCGTCGAACACATCGCACACGGCAAACTTTTTCCGGGAACGCCGTGTCATCTGTCATGGCTGGAGCCGATACCGAGCAGGCACGCTCACGACTCGAAAGTGCCAGTCAAAAATTGACGGAAGCCGGTTTCCAGACCGAGACGTCTCTGATCCCGGGTGAAGCCGAGAAGGTAATTTCGGAATACGTCAAGGCCCATGATATTGGCTTGCTCGTGATGGGTGCGTATGGCCACTCGCGTATCCGCAACTTCATTATCGGCTCGACGACCACCGAGATGATCCGTTCGGTCTTGATCCCGGTCATGCTGTTTCGCTGATGGGTTGCGGCCCGACAGACCTCGCACATCTTCAAGTCGAGGCTTGGGCCAGATAAATGGTCTGGGTTACCCTGTTGCCCTGCAGCGGGTTGTCGAACGTCACGGGTTCGGCCCAGGCAGTCGAGAACACTTCCGAAAGCCTGTCGGTAAACCGCGCATCCGGCCGGTCATTGGACCAGAGGCCAAAGATACCACCGGGTTTTAGGTGGCGCGCCAAACCAGCAAGGCCCTCGGGGCGATAGAAGCTGGTGCTGCGGCTGTCCAGAAGTGCATCGGGAGAGTGATCGATGTCGACGAGTATCGCGTCGAACCGGCGACCCGGCCTCTGCGGATCAAATCCTTTCCCTGGACCGGCCAACGCAAAGAAATCTCCCTCCACGAACCGGCAGCGCCTGTCCGCGCTCAGCTGCGCCCCAGCGGCAGCAGTCCTTCCTCGTGCCACTCAAGACCGGGGCGAGAAATTCCACCACCAGAAGCTCATTGATGCGGGGATCGTCCAGCACCGCCTGTGCAGTATATCAAGTCCAAGGCGCCGACGACCACATCGAGGCTGGCACCCTTGCTTGCGGCAACCCCCAATGTCCCCAGGGCGATCTCGGAGGCAGTGAACAGACTGGACATCAGGTGTTCTTCGCCGAGCTTGATCTCCACGATATCAGTGTTGGGTCACCAGCTCGCGGCGCCTTCGCAAGCTGATCGGTCCAATGGGCGTGGGTCGATAGTCGAGTTCTTCAAACAGTTTGCTCATAAGCGCACCTTACCGGATCGAAGCGCAATTGCTATCGGCCGTTATTTGCCGGGTTTGTAAGTCTGTCGGCAAAGTCTGGACGTTGCCATTGCGCGCCCAGGCGTTCGGCCGTTATGGTCGCCCGATTCCTTTCCGACCGCTCACCTTCCGGTTACGCCTAGCTTCCCATGTCCCTGACAGCTCCCTCGCCCCCCTTGCGTGACCTGACGCGCAACCAAGTCCGCTGGATCGCCGGCGGCTACATTTCGATGTTCTCGTCACTTGCGGGCCAGACGCTCTTTATCGCTCTTTTCGGGGCTGCGATTCGAGCTGAATTTACCCTCACTTCGGGGCAATACGGGCTGATCTACACTGGCGCGACGCTTTGCTCGGCGGTTCTGCTCATCTGGGCCGGCACGCTTGCCGACAGATCCCTGCGCGTCTTCTGGGTGCAGGGGCGGCGGCCGGGGCAATGCTCATGTGCGTGACCATGAGCCTGGCGCAAAATGTATTGGTGCTGGCCATAGCGCTGTTCGGATTGCGCTTCTTCGGCCAGGGCATGCTTACACACAATGCCGCTACCGCTTTGAGCCGCTGGTTCAACCGGTTTCGTGGTCGGGCGCTGGCCATTGCACAGCTTGGTCTCAACACCGGCGAGGCCGTGCTTCCTGTACTCGTCGCCCTTGGCATAGCCGCCGTCGGATGGCGCAACGTCTGGCTCATGGCTGCCGCATTGCTCGCGCTGGCGATGGCCCCGGCAATCTTCTATTTGTTCTCGGACGCACCCGGCAGCGGACGCAGGGGGCGCGTCGTCAACAATCCCGACGCGACAACCTCTGAGGATACAGGCGGCAACTGGACACGCAGGAACGTTTTTGCCGATCCCATCTTCTGGCCGATCCTGATCGGGCTGCTGGCCATGCCCGCCATTTCAACGGCCATATTTTTCCATCAGACAAACCTCGTTGCAGACAAGGGGTGGGGCCTGCTCACCTTTGCCGCCTTCTTTCCCGTCATGTCGGCCAGCTCGGTCCTTTCATCGATCGCCAGCGGATGGCTGACCGACAAGTTTGGCGCATACCGCCTCCTGCCTTTCCTGCTTTTGCCGGCGGCGCTGGCGTATGTGATGATCTCGATGACCTCGGCCTATTGGCAATCCCGGCGTTCTTTTTGTTCAGCGGCCTGACCAACGGGTCGAACGGCACCGTCATGAACGCCCTCTGGGCGGAAATTTACGGCACCAAACATCTGGGAAGCATTCGGGCCATGGTCACGTCTGCCATGGTCCTCTCGTCCGCGATCGGCCCGGGGATCGTCGGCGTCTTCATAGACGCCGGCGCGCCCGTTTCACAGCAAGCTCCTTTCTTTGTGGCATATTGCGTTGCCGCCAGCACCTCTTTCTTTGCCCTTCAAAAGGCGCTGAAGATACGAAGAGCGTCAATCTTGGAAGCAACAGCTTAGATGGCTGGGGCTGGCGGCCGGGGACCATAGCGCCAATCCCCAGCCCCCCCGATGATAGAGAATGGTACTTGACCACGATGACCCTGTTGCCAGCTGTGCTCTGCCATCGATAGATGTAAGGTATGACCGACAGCATCTTTTATGAAATCGCGATATTGGTGCTGATGGCCGCCGCGCTCGGCCTCTTGGGGCTCCTCGCTCGCCAGCCGCTTGTTGTTGCGTTCATCGCGGTGGGGGTCCTTGCAGGCCCCGACGCACTCGGGGTCGTCTCCTCAACTGACTTCATCGAAACCCTGAGTCAGATTTCAATTGCCGTTCTGCTTTTTTGGTGGGGCTCAAGCTCGATCTCGCGCTGATCCGCAGCCTGGGCAAAGTTGCTGTGGCTACAGGACTTGGCCAGGTTACCTTTACTGCGCTGTTTGGCTTCCTGATCTGCCTGTTGTTGGGGATCGATTGGCTACCCGGCCTTTACATCGCCGTCGCCCTGACTTTTTCCTCCACAATCATCATCGTCAAGCTTCTGTCCGACAAGCAGGAGATCAGCGCGCTTCATGGCAAGATCGCGCTTGGCTTCCTTATCGTGCAGGACCTTTTTGTCGTGCTCGCGATGGTTCTTCTCTCGGCAATCGGCATACAGGCAGGCGATGAGACCGGCTCGCCTCTGGATGTCGTGACAGTCCTGGCCGGCGGCATAGGTCTTGTCGCCTTCGTAGTACTGTTCATCCGCTTCGTTGCGACACCATTGCTCATTTGATGTCGCGTTCTCCTGAGCTGCTGGTGATCTTTGCCGTTGGCTGGGCCGCCGGAATGGCAGCCACGGCAGACGCTTTCGGGCTCGGCAAGGAACTGGGTGGCCTGCTGGCAGGCATGTCCCTCGCATCCACCCGATACAGGGATGCCATCAGCTCGCGCCTGTCGAGTCTGCGCGACTTTCTGCTGCTCTTCTTCTTCATCAACTTGGGGCCTCGCTTTCGCTTGGCAGCCTCGGCAATCAGTTGTGCCGGCCCTGGTGCTTTCTGTCTTTGTCTTGGTTGCAATCCCATGATCGTTCTCGCGATCATGGGTGCGATGGGATATAGAAAACGGACAGGCTTTCTCGCCGGACTGACGGTCGCTCAGATTTCCGAGTTCTCCCTGATATTTATGGCAATGGGGATGTCGCTCGGGCATGTGAATGAAGAGGCGATGGGGCTGGTGACCCTTGTCGGCCTGGTGACCATCGCAGTCTCCGTTTATATGATCACCTGGTCCCATCGGCTCTATCAGTTTCTTGAGCCCTATCTTGGCATCTTTGAGCGACGCACCCCTTACAGAGAGACCGGTGAGGCGTCGGCGCAAGGCAATCAAGGAAGCCACGATTTCATAATTTTCGGTCTTGGCCGCTATGGAAGTCGCATCGGCTCGCGCCTGAAAGACCAAGGGTTTCGTGTCCTGGGGATCGATTTCGATCCTGAAGCGGTCACAAAGTGGCACGGCATGGGGTTCGACGCGGAATTTGGGGATGCGACAGATCCCGATTTCCTGGCCCACCTCAATTTGGCCGATGTTCGGGCCGTCGTAAGTGCCGTACCTCGGGAGCGCGGCGCCCTGACCGAGGCTGATCCTCAACTGGCCCTGCTGCACGGCCTTCAATCGAGCGGATATCGGGGAAAGATATTCCTTTCCGTGCAAACCGTTGCCGAAACCGACGATTTGATAAGCCGAGGGGCGAGCGTCATCCTCCATCCCTTCGACGACGCTGCAGATTATGCGGTGAAACAACTGATTGAGGCCTGACGTCGCAGCTTGGCGATGGTGGAGTTTCAATCCAGCCACGCGGATGTCCCATATGCCCGGCGCCCCTGAAGCGAAGCATCGATGCTCGCCTCATTCTGGCCCTGCGTTGAGGAAAGCACGCAGAAGGTCCGATCGGGTCAGTATTCCCACCATCATATCCTCGTTCAGGACTGGGAACATTCGGTAAGGTCGAGCAATGAACCGCTCGGCCGCCGAAACGATATCGGTGGCCGCGTCCAGGGTCTCAGGATTCCGTGTCATGTAGCGCTCGACGGTCCCGCCCCACTGCCCGTAATAGGCGGCGTTGAGCGCGGCCTTAAAGCAGTCCTTCTTGGTCAAAATGCCCAGGAGATCACCCGACGCGTCCACCACCGGCGCACCGGCAATAGCTTCGTCCATCAGTATTCGCGCTGCATGGCCGATTTCCATATCCGGTGTAAGGTTTGTGATATCGGTAACCATGAACTGGGCAATTGAAATCCGCTTGTTCATGGCGTTTTCCCTTCGCTCTTTCGGCTGCACGCTCCGCATTGAGCACCTCTGATGCAAGCGAGTCCCCCGCATGAGCCCTGAATGGGCGCCCGCCCGGCGACAACACCCAATGCCAGACCTCCAACGCCAAAAGGAAAATGAGAAAGGTAAGAAGGATCAACATAATGGCACCTCAGCCCAGAACGTGGTCGGCAAAGCTACCGGTCAGCACCGGACGAACTCTATGGCCATCGTGCAGAAAAAGCGCGGCATCGAGGCCAGCAGCTCTTGCCGTTTCGACCGCCCGCTCGTGCTCCATTGCCATCAAGGCTGTCGCCCAGCCGTCTGCGGTTGCGGCCGTGCCCGCCAAAACCGATACCGTTGCTGTCCGGCCCGAAACCGGTCGCCCGTTTGCAGGATCGATGATATGGCTGACCATATGGCCATCATAGCCATAGCGCTGTGCCGAAATGCCCGACGAGGCAATGGCACGATTGCGCAGCGACAGGCCCAGCCCAAGCGTCTCATGGCTACCCTCCACGGCCACCTGCCAGTCTCGCCCCTCCGGATGATAACCACGCGCGCAAAGCTCGCCTCCCAGATCGAGCAGAAAATTGCTCACGCCTTGCGCTTCCAGTTCTGAAGCCATCCTATCGAGCGCATGCCCCTTTGCGATGCCGCAAAGATCGGCACTCAATCGGCTGTCGGCCTTTCGAACCGCCACCTCGTTGATCCCAAGCGCCTCAAACTGACCCCACGCCCCGGCATGGATGGGGCCAAAACCGTAGCGCGCGACAACAGGGCCCAATGTTGGATCAAACGCCCCGTTTGTTTTCCGGGCGATGTCTAGCCCCTGGCCCAGCACCGCCCTGAACTGGGGTGTCGCCGGTAGCCAATCGGTTGTTGTGGCCCGGTTGAAGGCAGAAAGCGCGCTGTCTGGCCGATAGGGAGAAAATTCAAGATCGACATCGTCGACGATCGCCTCAAGCGCCGCTCGCACCGGCTCGGTCCACTCGGAACCGTCAGCCGCCAATAGGTGCCAAATGCAACCCTCCGATGACCTCGACGCCCGCGGCAGCCCAACCCGAGGTTGGGCTCAGTGCGGCGGCGCCGGAAAGGGCAGAAAATTGCGACGCGTCAGCATGGTCATATCCCGAAATCGTCGTTGAAGATGGAAGTGGGCTCGACCCCGATTTCGTCGAGCATGGCGAACACCGCCGAGATCATCAGTGGCGGCCCGCACAAATAGAATTCGCAATCATGGGGCGCCGAATGGTCCTTGAGGTAGCGATCATGCACCACCTCATGAATGAAGCCGGTTGGTCCCTCCCAGCCATCCTCCGGCTGCGGCTCGGAGAGCGCCAGGGTCCAGGAAAAATTGTGATGTTCTCTTGCGAGTGCGTCGAACTCATCGCGATAGAAAATGTCCACACCGCTGCGCGCGCCATACCAGAAGCTGATCTTGCGCCGGGTCCCCTTGGCGAGTTGCTCGTGGATCATGGCACGAAGGGGCGCCATGCCGACTCCGCCGCCGACAAAGATCATTTCCCTGTCTGTATCCTGGACCCGGAAATCGCCAAACGGTCCGGAAACTTCGACACTGTCGCCGGGGTTCAGGCTGAAGAGATAGGACGAGACAATGCCTGGAGGAACATCGCTCGCTCCGGCTGGCGGCAAAGCAAGCCGAATGTTGAGCACGATCTTGTTCTTGTCTTCCGGGCGGCTTGCGACCGAATAGGCCCGATGGGTGGCTTCCGAATTGTGAACACGCAGGTTACGCACGCCCAGCTCGCTCCACGCGGTTTCAAACCCCGCCTCCGCCTCAAGCGTGGACAGATCGAGTTCATAGGCGGGTGCGTCGACCTGCACGTAAGCGCCAGCGGTAAACTGGAACCCGGTATCTGCAGGGACGGAAAGCACAAGTTCACGGATGAGTGGGCCAGCTGGGTCGTCGACAGCACCTGCGAGGTCCATCTTTCTGCCGCAAGAATCTCCTCTTTCACTTTCTACGTCCAGTGGGCCGCGCACAACGACCTGACACGAAAGCCGTTGGCCCTTGCGGATCTCGGCGCGGCCCAGCAGCGCCGTCTCGGTAGGCAAGGGTCGCCACCTCCGTCGCGCAGACCCACCCGGCACTGCCCGCACGTTCCGCCGCCCGCACAAGCGGATGGGACAGCAATTCCCGCGTCGTTGAGTGCAGTCAACAGCTTGGTGCCTGTGATGCCGACGATCTCCCGGTTTTGGTTGATGGTGATCGCAACTGTCTGGCCGGAGAGAGGATAGCGCGAGCCGTCATGACGACGAGCGAAAGTGCGAGGATCAGTGAAACAATCAAACCGGTTGCCAGCAGGACCTGCACCATCAGTCGATCCCCGCAAATGCCGTAAACCCCATCGAGAGCAGACCCGTAACGATGAAAGCCATACCGAGACCGCGCAGACCATCGGGGATGTCAGCATAATGAGCCGCTCTCGCAGCGCGGCCAGGACCATGATGGCCAGCGCCCACCGACCCCACTGCCAAAGCCGAACACGACGCTTTCTCCGAAATCATATCCTCGCTCTACCATGAACAGCGAGCCCCCCAGGATGCGCAGTTGACCGTAATCAGCGGCAGGTAGATGCCCAGGGCGCGATAGAGCGTTGGCACGAACCGGTCCAGAACCAGCTCGAGGATTTGCACCATCGCGGCAATGACGCCGATAAAAGCAATGAGGTTGAGGAATGTGAGATCGATGCTGCCCAGCCCAGAGCCGCCCAGGTGTCGGGCTTGAGCAGATAGGTAAAAATAAGGAAGTTGAGGGGAACGGTGACCGTCTGCACCACGATCAGAGCAATTCCCAAACCGGCCGCCGTCTCGAGGCGCTTTGAAACGGCCAGGAACGTGCAGATGCCCAGAAAAAAGCTCAGGGCCAGGTTATCGGCAAAGACCGAGCGCAGAAAGATCGATCATTTCGCTCTCTCCTTGGTCCCTGGATCAAGAGCGAAATCGGCTGGCTCCACCTGGGCTGTGCGGACCGAGCGAATGACCCAGATGAGCAGCCCCAGAACGAAGAAAGCACTGGGTGCGAGCAGCATCAGATTGAGCGGAACAAACCAACCCCATCATAATGGTAGGGAAAACCGTCTGGCCAAACAGCGTGCCGGCGCCGAACAGCTCCCGGAAAAATCCCACGATCAGCAGTACCAGCGAGTAGCCAAGACCGTTTCCCAGTGCATCGAGCATCGAAGGTATCGGCCGATTGTGCATCGCGAAGGCCTCGGCCCGGCCAGCACAAGGCAGTTGGTCACGATCAGCCCTACAAATATCGACAAGCGCTGGCTTATCTCGAAGGCAAAGGCTTCAATGATCTGATCGGCGACGATCACGAGCGAAGCGATGATGGTGATCTGGACGATCAGCCGAATCGAAGTGGGAATGTGTCTTCTGATCAGCGAAATGACCATGCTGCCGGTGATCAGGACGGCGGTCAGCGCAAGGCACATGATCGCGGCAGTCGACATGGAAGTGGTCACGGCCAGGGCCGAGCAGATACCCAGGATCTGCAGGGTGACGGGATTATTGTCGATGATGGGGCCGTAAAGGGTGCGCAGCGCCTTCATCGCTCAAAGCTCTCCGCGCGCAAGATTGTCCAGCACCGGACCAAACCCGTTCGGTCCCAACCAGATTGGACTGCATTGGTGATACCGTTCCGGGTGCGGGTCGCTCCGTGGATCCCGTCGATCTCGAATTCGGTTGTGGCGCGCCCCTGCACCACGCCCAGCCGGATTTCCCCGTCCGGGGCCGTTAGATGCTTGCCTGGCAGAGCGCCTGCCAGGCGGTTCTCGATACGAGCTCCGAGCCCCGCGTCTCCCCCTGCTCGGTCACCGAGAAAGCGGCGACGGTGGTTGAGATCTCCCTCAAGGGCAAGATTGGCTCTTATGACCGATTGATAACCTGCCCCGGAGATGGGCAGAATAACGAGACGCAATTGCCCTTCCTTGCGCAGGACGTGAATAGGCACGAGATCGGGGCGGCGTCCGATTCCGGCAGTGTCCTCCTCGGCGGAGAGAACAGTGGAGGTTTCCGGGTTCTCGCTCGCCGCCGCAGCATCGAAGGTTTCTGGGTCAACGTCCTCAGCCGCTCGCCCGGTGCGCAGATCAACCACGATCGTCTCGAGACTGTCCCGTCCGTTTCCTCGATCAGCGCAGCGAATTCAGGCATCGAGGCCAGCATTTCCGCCATGCGCTCGGCCTGTTCGGCTGCAAGATTGGCCTGCTGGATCGGCCCCAGGATCACGGCCGCTCCCGATACAAAAACCGCGCAAACTGCCGAAACAGCAAAGCGGACCGCAAGAGTTTTGGTGCGGCTTTCATTGGGCAGAGCGAGCAGATGGCGCCAGAGCGTCACCGGGTTGAGGTCAGCCATTGCGGGGCCTCCAGGACCGTTCAGTTGCCGCGATGACCGCGGCATCGATGAGTGGGGCAAACAAGGAAACAACCAGGGTTGCAAAGATCATGGCTTGCGGACCATCAAAGCCGGTATCCCGCCAGCCGAACAATGCCAGCAGCGCTCCGGCGGCAAAGCCATAGACCCAGCGCCCGATGCGGGTGCCGGCGGAGGTCACTGGATCCCCCACGAGAAACACTAGACCGAACATCAGGCCACCCTGGGCAAAAATCATTTGCGGATCTTGTCCAAGCACCAACGAAGCAAGCGAAATCCCAACGATCGAGGACAGAACCACCTGCCAGGACAGAATACCCGTCGCCATGAGCACGAGCGCGCCGGGCAGAACGGCAAGAGCCAGAAGCAGACCACCAGCATCCAGGCCAGCCTGCGGGAAGGAGAAAAACAGGAAGGCGAGCGTTGCGACAGCGGAATTGACGATATTGCGCCCCCACCCGCCAAACACCTGTTCGCCGAATACAGTGCCGAAACTGGCCGCAAGAAGGATTTGCCAAGGGGCAAAATCGCCCGGCGCCAGAACGCCAACTGCGATAGCGGTAACCAGCGCGATCGGAGAAACGGGCTGGGCCCGTGTCCAGAGAAAAATCAGCTGCCAGGCAACCACCACGATCAGCGTCATGGCCATATGCCAAATGGCGACGGGACCGAATGTTCCGATAGCCGCGGCCACTGCGGGCAGCGCCGCCGCCGCGATCATCCACGAAATCGTGTCGCGGTGCCAGACGCCGACCTTCATTTCCCCTTTCTCCAGACGGTCGAGCACCGTTCTCAACCTTTGGCCAAAGTCGGTCTGCCCGCCCGACAGATAGGTAGCCAGTGCCATGTCCTCTTCGGCAAGCCAGGCGCAGCCAAGTCTTTCCGCCGCTTCCACGTCAGTGATCGAAAGGGCCCGCAGCAACGGCACCACCGGAGCATTGGATCCAAGGCTTTGCTCTAGAGCTTGTGTGGGAATGAAGGGAGCCGTCTTTTGGCCTTACGAAGCGCTTCAACCAGCCAGTGTGATCGCGCCGGCCGATGGCGCTCAATGATGGTCGCCTGTCGATCGTAGCGTCCAAGAAAGCTGCTCTCGCGACCCGAGATCAGCGGACCAGATAGTATGGCTTTATTTCCCCGTGTGAGGTCTGCTCGAACCAGCGCATGCAGGTCGGCGCCCAGTGGAACCTTTGCGAGCCGCGGATTGCGCAGGCCCGGGCCGGACAGGGCAATGACCCGAAAGGGATCAATCATGCCGGTGGCCAGCAGATGCCCGATGGCGATGACGTCCTGATATCCGACATGCCAAACCTCCTGCCCAGCGCCTGGCCGATAGAGATGCGCAATGTGCGTTCCCAACCATCCCGCCGGGTGAGGACCGGAAAACCGGACAACCTGCAATTGCTTGCTGTCTTCACCCAATGCAGGGCCATCCGCCTGGCAGAGAAAGATCGGCCCCTCAGTCAGAAGAGCAAGAGCTGAAAGACCCCGAGAGAACTCTTTGCGCCGTTCATTGATGATGGCACAGGGATCGGGCGCATGCGTGGCCGTATCAACTGCGGTCACGAAGATGGCCTGGGCCTCCCGCCAGGATTGGCGATCCTATCAAAGGGCCGCGCTCGCAATGCCGGCCATTGTCCGCACGCCAACAACAGCTCGCGCAAGCCTGTAGGTGTATATGCAGTGGCCGTATCGAAATCCAGGCGCCGGTCCTTGCCATCGCTCAGAATGCTGACCTCACTGAGCCTGCGGCGCGCACCGAACTCGACGCGCTCGACCTCGCCTGAAACAGGAGAACAAAAAACGAGGCGAGGGGTGTTGCGGGCTCTAAAGAGCGGTGTCCCGACACTGACCTGTTGTGCAGGCTCCACAAGCAACTCGGGTCCTGATCCCGCCGAGATCATGACCGAGCAGCCCCACGCGTGCACCGCGACGGTGTTATCGACCTTTTGTTCAGGTCTTCCGCTGAGGGGCACATTCAGGCCCCGCCGCAAAGCAATTCTCATGTCACCTCGCAACTGCAAACGCCACAATGCACGTTCACGGAGGAGCGACCTTGACCTCGATCAAGGAGCTATGGCCAGCAGCCGAAGGCAGATCCGACTCACCGCCCGTCAAAGCGGAGGTATTTGACGCCCGAATAACTCTGTGACGATCTTCCGATTTCTGCATCTGCCTTAGCTGATGAAAGCCCGCTTGTTTTCGTCGGCGACCAATATGCAGCCGAACAAACAAAGCCAGTCCGCGATCCCGGTGCAGACGTCAGCGCCATCGGTCTGGCGGCCGACTTCGCATCGAGCCTTGATCGAAATCAACGCTGCGGTCCGCCGATCCGCGCTAGCGTTATGGCTGGACAAAGACCGGGAGAGCAACGTGGCTGAAAAGCGAGTCAACAGACGCAACTTTCTGGCTGTCGCGGTTGGGGGAGCCGGGGCCACCGCGCTCTCCGGATTCTCGACCGCGTCGCCCGCCGCCGCCAATGGCACCCAACACATGTGGGATCGATCCGCCGACATTGTCGTGATCGGTTACGGCGGGGCTGGCGCAGCCGCAGCAATCGCGGCGCATGACGCCGGCGCCAACGTCCTTGTGATAGAAAAGACGGAAAGCGGCGGTGGATCCACGCGCTATTCAGGCGGCTTCTTTGTCAGTCCACGCTCTGTCGAGGGCGCAGTGGATTATCTCATGCATTGCGCGCGTGCTGCCGACGGACACCATTATGATGTCGACCGGCAGAGCCTGACAGCCTGGGCACAGGAGGCGCAGCACAACGCAGAATGGATCGGCGAGCTTGGCGGTGATCCCTACGCAACTCTGCGCGGCTGGTACGATGTGGCTGGCGCAGCGGACTATGTGACATGGCAGCCGCGCCCCAACTCCACAGGCGTCGGACTTTGGGAGGTCCTAAACAACGCCGTGTCCGAACGCGGAATCGAAGTGATCTACAATACTGCGGGCACCGAGTTGGTCACCCGCAAAGTCGATGGCGAGAATGGATCGACCAGTATCGAGATCGTTGGCGTCATTGTTGGTGAAGGTGACCAGCGCGTCGCGGTGCGTGCTGCAAAAGGCGTCATTCTCACGACGGGTGGCTTTGACTATGACGAGCAGCTCAAGCAAAACTATCTTCGCACCTACCCGACCTACTCCACCGGACACCAAGGCGATACCGGCGACGCGATCAAGCTCGCGAGCAAAGCCGGCGCGGCCCTTTCGCGCCTGACAGACTCCGCCGCCAACGTATGCCACAAATTCGATGACGTGCCCGTGGCCTATCCGTCCTCGCTGCAGTTGAGCGCAGCAAACCGGACGATGATAATGGTTGATCAGCGTGGACGTCGGTTCGTAAACGAGTCGCTCAACTATGACGCCGTCGCAAAATCGCTGGAGTATTTTGATCCGGCCGATGGCAGCTACCCACGAAACCCTTGCTGGATGGTTTTCGATGAAGCCGCCAGGACCGCCGGGCCTGCCGGATTGCCCAACCCGATCGGAGACCCGGTCTATGGCTGGAGCGCGGACAATTCCGGGGAGATCTCGAAGGGCTGGATACTCGAAGCGACTTCATTGGCCGAACTCGCCGACAAGATGGGGGTGGATGCTGCCACTCTGGAGCAGTCCGTCGAGCGCTACAATAGCGATGCGGAGGCTGGCAGTGACGCCGAATTCGGGCGTACGCTTGGGCTCAAGCCGCTTGAAGGGCCGACCTACTACGCTCTCAAAGCATATCCGGGCCTTTGGGCGACGGGTGGAGGGCCGCGTCTGGACACGTCTGCACGGGTCCTCGACACCGCGGGCGCACCAATAGCCCGGCTGTATGCCGCCGGCAGCGCCTCATCGTTCTGCTTTTCGTTCTCTATCCGCTGAGCGGCACGGCCATCGGCGACTGCTTTGCGATGGGACGTATCGCTGGTCGGCATGCCAGCACGCTCTCCGAGTGGGAGGAGTGAAGCGGGCTAGCTCTGCTATCGCAACCGTGGTCCTGGTGCTGACGCCGACAGTTTGGAGACCAAATCATGCGCTGGATACTCATACTGCCTCTGCTGTTCATCTTGGCGCTATTCGCTGATGGTCTTGCCGGCCCCGATACCGGTGCGGTGTCTGCCGCAAATCCGCTCGACGTCCTGCTGACGCATGCGGCAAAATCCACAGAGTTCCAACATCGACATCAGGGCTTCGGTGTCGAGTGTGCGTCGTGTCACGGTGCAGAGCCCGACTTTTCGACGATCCCTCCTATGGCTCAGTGCCTGTCGTGCCACGGAAGCTATGAAGACGTAGCGGAAATGACGGTCGATCAGATCCCTAACCCCCATCATTCGCATATGGGGGAAGTGACCTGCACTGATTGCCATTCCGAGCACCAAGAGCCTCGCCTCAGCTGCAATCAATGTCACGTCTTTGACATGGTGGTTCCCTGACGCAACCCTGAATGGCGCGGCCAACCCAACTGGCATTCCAAACCCTATAAAGGAGCTTATCCATGAAATCGGTTGAGCCTGCCGGCGGGCGGAAAGCACCTGATGCACCGCATGGTGGACCGGCCAGGTTCATGCCGGAACTCGTTTACGGCGCCAACGATGGCGTCATAACCACGCTGGCTGTGATCGCAGGCGTTTCGGGAGCACAGCTTCCCAACCAGATCATCGTGATCCTGGGGCTGGCCAACCTGGTTGCCGACGGGTTTTCCATGGGTGCAAGTGCAATTCTTTCAGAGCGCTCCAAACCGGTGCCTCTCGATTTCAGAGCGGCTGGACAAAAGGGAGGAGCGACATCGCTCGGGTTTATTGCTGCCGGCAGCATCCCGCTGATCGCCTATCTGCTTCCCCGCTTGGATGATGCGCGTTTTGCTCTTGCAACGGTGTTGGCAGCCATGACGCTGTTTCTAGTTGGCGCTGCACGAGCGTTCGTGACCAAACGCTCTTTTCTTCGGGCGGGGATCGAAATGCTGCTGATTGGCTCAGCAGCGGCACTTTTCGCCTACGCGATCGGAATGTTGGGAGCACGCCTGACCGGGATCACGGTTTGAAGCAGCAGAACGAGCCGCATGATGCAACAAGGATCTGAACGCAGTCAACGCGCTCCATCCAATGCACCGGCACCTAGTTCCTTGGGATGGATGTACCGGCATCTTCAACCCACTACCCTGCTCGGCTGGGCACCACAGCGCGGCCTCGCCATTCAAGGTTGGTGTCTGCGACGGTCTGAGCATCGCTGGCATCCGCGACGCATATTGACCGCGGTCAAGCACAGCGCACGCGAAATGCGTTAGTCTCAAAAAACATAGGGAAGTGCCATGAAAGCTATAGTCGTAGGCACCGACGGCTCAGCACAGGCCGATAGCGCCGTCATCATTGCGGCCGACATGGCTCGCATCTACGCCGTCCCCCTAGCGATCATCCATGTGTACGAGCGGCGCTGGAAAAGCGATCCCGAACCAGGTTCAGACCTGACCGACCCATCGAAAGCGCCCGGTTCAAACCCCCTGTGTTCGAACTCGTACCTCCCAGTCTCAATCTCGGTGAAACACAGGCCCACTATGACCTCGAGGCGACGCTCAGCGACGAGGCGCATGGATACGCGCTGCTCGAGCAGGCCCTGCGCACAGCCGAAACCGCTGGCGCCAAAAATGTCGGGCTCGCCTTGCGATCGGGGGATCCGGCCAGTGAAATCATGACACTGGCTCGCAATGTGGGTGCCGACCTGATTGTTTTGGGCCGACGCGGCATGAACCCGGTTGCCCGATCCCTGATCGGCGGTGTCTCCGACAAGGTGCTGCGTCACGCCGAGGTCAACGTGCTTCTGGTCACCGATTCTATAAACGCCAGATCACAATGACGCCCCACACTCGACCGCCGAAGCAGAATTCCGTGAGGCACAACACCTGACCACCTGCAATGTAAAGAAAATTTTGGTAGCGGAGGTGCGCTACCGCCAATCCCCCGGAAGACGAGTCCCTTTTGTTCTCCATCGAGGTATAGGACGCTGGCCGATGCAGAACTTTTGGCTCCGCTTAAGACGACGGCATGGGGTGAGCCGGAGGCTCTGCTAATTGACGGCGACAATATCCCGCCAAGCGCCGTTCCCTCGATACTTGATGAATTGTGCCAGGACCGTCGGCCCGACGTAGTCCGAGCATTTCTTGGCGATCTACAACACAGTGGCAGCAAATCGCGGAAGAAAATGGCTTGGAGCTCGTCATCGTGTCCGCGCCGGTTCCAGGCAAAAACTCGGTCGACCTTGCGATCGCCGTCGACGCTATGGACTTGGCACACAGCAAGAACGTCGCAGAAATCATTCTCGCTAGCTCCGATAGCGATTTTGCCTATCTGGCCCATAAACTTCGTGCACTTGGAAAGTCGGTGAAAGGCATTGGAGCTGATCATACGGCCCTCGCCTTCCGCACAGCCTGCTCTCGATTTACCGTATTGTCGGATATCTGGACAAAGTCAGGCGCACGCGTTCCCAAGGGGGAGCGCAATCGCAAATTGAAGGACACCAAACGAAAGATCATTCAATACGTGCAACAGCGGTCGGACGCAGAGGGCTGGGCCAATGTGACCAAACTGGAGACCTTTCTCCGAGAACGCGACGCCACCTTTGATCCGCGATCTTTGGGATTCCGAAATTTTACACTTCTTCTCCGCGCAATGCCCGAAATCGAAGTCGATCGAACACGCTGGGCACTCAAACTGCTGCCAGCGAAGACCCGGCCGCGAACATCAGCCGAGGATCCGACTTGACTTAGACTACTGGCAATAATCTCCTCTTCTCAAGCCGTCGAACCAAGGGGTATGCAGATGGAAGCAACATCACCGCGTCTCGCGCGCTTGGCCGTCCTGATAGACGCAGACAATGCATCTGCCAAAATTGTGGATGGATTGTTCGAGGAAATCGCAAAGCTTGGTGAAGCCAGCGTCCGTCGCATCTATGGCGATTTTTCCGGAACCCGGTCGCGGGCATGGGCCGACGTATTGGCAAAGCACGCCATACTACCTCAGCAGCAGTTCGCATACACGACGGGAAAAAACGCTTCCGACATCACACTCGTCATCGACGCAATGGATTTGCTGCACAGTGGTCGATTCGATGGCTTCTGCCTGGTTTCATCCGACAGCGACTTTACCAGACTGGCGGCCCGCATTCGCGAGCAAGGGGTGGATGTTTTCGGCTTCGGCGAACAGAAAACGCCGGAAAGTTTTCGCCAGGCTTGTCGGCGGTTCATCTATACCGAGAACCTGGTGCCAGATGACACCGCGCCAGAAGCATCGGGAGCCCACCGAAGGCTAAAGTCTCTGAAGGATGCCGAGCAACTGATACGCAGTGCCATAGATGAGGTGGATCTCGAAGATGACTGGATAGCTTTGGGGCATCTAGGTAGCCGGCTCGCAAATCTTGCGTCAGACTTCGATCCACGGACCTACGGTCACAAAAAGCTCAGTGACCTGGTGAAATCCATCAAATCACTCCAACTAGAACGTGAAGCCGGCGGTGTCGTACGAGTTAGGTTACGCTCGTAGCGGATATTTTCTCGAGCATGGCTCGTCAGAGATGGGAGATGGGGTTGGCTTGGATCTTGCCACCCTGGATCAACCGATTGGATAGGAATGGCTCGATCCCGATCCAGAGCTACTTGCTGCCCGGCGGATCCCCATCAAAATGTTCCATGGACGTTAAATTTCAAACGCTGACCGGCGGGTCCTGTTCTAGAGACGTAACATTGACACATGACCGCACCCCGCATCCCCGGTGCTTAGGGGACCAAATGTTACGCTATGTTTACATTAAGTTGACGGGAAACCAGTTTTTCGAACTTCTGGGTTCTAATGTTACATGCGTAGCATTGCGATTGGAACACGCGTCGCTCCGGAGGGCGTCAGCGACTCACCTAGAAAACCAGCGTTTTCCGGCTCCCTCGCGCACGTAACAAAAAGCGAAACTTATTAAGCAATAGCTACAAGGACTAAGAGGCGGGAATCACGCCTCTGAACATACTGATGGGCGTGCGGATGAATTTTCGCGAACCACCACTTATTAGGGACGGTAAAAAATTCCCTTATGCTGTTGAGCACCATTTCTGACCTCGATAAACGCCCATAGCAGCCCAGCAATGCGAGCTTCTACAGGCCACTAACTCATATAGGTGCAATAACGCCTGTTCGAATGACGACTTGCCCCGACAAGTGAAGTCCTAGAAATCTTCTAGAGTGTAAGTGGGATGAAACCAGTTGCCACCAGCGACAGGATCACATCCACCTCAATTCTCTGGCGGCGTTGAGCGAGAACCGAAGCCCGAGACCAATCGCCTGCCCACCGAATAGCCGCTAAAAGAACAGAACATCGCTTCGAGCGAGAACTGAAGGCGCTATACAGTGCGGCCGGCGATCCAGATAGTCACAACGATCAGCGCGGGCCCCTCTAATAATTGTTCCCGGCCGTCGATGCAATGGCAGAAGCGGGGCCGGCCGCTGTCGGTCCGGTTCTGGTCGAAAAACGGGGAAAGCCGACATTTGGCACTCGACGCCGATGTCGGCATTTAGCGGGGATCAGTGTTTGCCTGAAATCCGTCATTGCTTCGGCTGCGGCCGAAGAGCTTCTACGACGAATTCTGGTGGCGGGCTCGGCCCACAGCCTTCCTCTTGCCATTCCAATCTCTCGATCGGGATGGACACCGGAGTGTTTCGGCACTTCGGGCACCCGTCATGAAAGCTCACAGCTAGAGCCGACCGTTTCGTGCCTTGTTCGCCACGGTGTACTTGATCCTTTAACCCGGCCGCCCGCAGCCCGCCCCTGCCGTCTTGGCGGCTTCAGCGCCGATGCGGCCCAACCGGTCCACCGAGCACTGCCTCAACCGTCAGACCGTCCGCACTTGATCTAGGACATCGAGACGGAACGCCTGAGCCGCGGCAAAATTGACTGAGTAATGCTGCGCCCCGACGCGGCTTTCTTATGCAGCTGTCGGCATGACGGCTGGGTCACATGCCCGGAGTCTCCAATGAACGACCACAATGAAGCTCTTGCCGTTTTTGCAACCGGACTCAAGAACGCCCACGCAATGGAAAAGCAGGCCCTCTCGATCCTCAAGCCGCAGGTCTCCCGGATCGAAAACTATCCCGATATGCGCAATCGCATCGAGCAGCATATTTCGGAAACCGAACAACAGATCGAACGGCTGGAAACGCTCTTTGACCGTATTGATGAGAAGCATTCCGGCTTCAAGGACATGGCGCTTTCGATGGGCGGCACAATGGCGGCGCTCAGTCACGCCGCAGCCGGCGATGAGGTGCTCAAGGACACCTTCGCCAACTATGCCTTCGAGCACTACGAGATAGCGGCATATAAGTCGCTCATTCGCATCGGAGATCATCTTTCGATTGCCGACACTTCAGACCTGTTGCGACAAAATCTCGAAGAAGAGGAGATGATGGCGCAATGGATAGACGAGCACGTTGGCCTGATCTCGGACCAATATCTGCTCTGCGCGAGGCCGATCAACAGGCAAAACGATAACGATCACGAGGAATGGCAATGCAGCGCCCAAGTCTTGAGCCCGGCTTTCCCGACTATGCCAGCGAATGCCGCAAAGTGGTGGAAGCGGAATTCGAAATGCTCATGGGCAACGTTCGATCGGCGGGATGGGACGTAAAGACGGCATTGGAAGCCATACGCGAGTTGGCCGACCGATACGAGCGAGATGCCGCCGTCCGTCCGGCCTCCAGTCCCTTGCCTGCCGAGATGCGCCATGAAGCCTGAAGCACCCCGGTTGGACCCGGAAATCGGGGCATTCGGCCGAGCCCGCCTGAGAACGATCCTCACAATTCACGTGAAGAAACCGACGCGCCCACCAGTCCGGAAGGACCGTCACGCGACAAAAAAGAGAACGCCGACGGGCGCCCTCGACCCGGTTTTGGGCCGCGGTCCGACCGTTAGCGCCAAGACCGATTAGGCAAGTCTCTCTATCCCACGTTAGCAACTGGGAAATCGGGCAACCTCGCGAGGGTCCGTCCGTTGGTTCGGTCAGTCAAAGCAAAGGAGCCAACATGTTTCACCATTCCTCGAACCTGCAATACAAAGTCAAAGTCGACAAGCCCAACCCGGTATTTGCCAAGCATCTCCAGCAGGCAATCGGCGGCATCGAGGGCGAAATACGCGTCGCCATGCAATATTTCTTTCAGGCCATGGGCGCCCGAGGGATGCGAAATACCGCGACATGCTCATGATGACCGCCACCGAGGAGCTGTCTCACATTGAGTTTCTCGGCCACGCCGTGGCGCTCAACCTCGAGGGCGCGCCCACCTCAATGCAGGACGAGGCCGCCAAGGACCCCATCGTCAACGCGATCCTGGGTGGCATGAACCCGAGACACATCCTCTCCTCGGGTTTGTCGGCTATGCCGGTCAACTCCAACGGCGTGCCTTTCGATATGAGCCACGTCTATGCGACTGGCAATCTCGGAGCCGATATGCTGGCCAACGCCACAGCAGAAGCCGGCGGACGGGTCCTGGCGTCGCGGCTTTACAACATGACTGACGATCAGGGCATGAAGGACATGCTGTCGTTTCTCATCGCTCGCGACACCATGCACCAGCAGCAATGGCTGGCCGTGATCGAGGAACTGGGAGGCATGGAAGGCCAGTTGCCAATCCCCAATTCAACGCCCCAGGAGCACGAAGCGACTGCTCATTCCTATTATTTCCTCAACACCTCCCTCGACGAAGCCACGCCCGAAGGGCGTTGGACATCCGGGCCGTCTTTGGACGGGCGTTCGGAATTCAGTGTGGTGGAAAAGGTCGAGCCGCTTGGTCAGAAGCCCAGCCTGGGCAAAGCGCGACCCGACGCTGCCGCCCAGAAAGAGCAGATGTAGCAGGTCCATCCGTGGGGTCGGGTGTCCGGCGCCCGGCCCTTTATTCGGAAACTGACGGAGCACAAGCTTGGCCGCCCTCATCGCCATTCTCATGCTGGCAACTTTCATCTTCGTTTTCATGATCGGGCTCATCATGTTCAGCGGCACCATTGAGGCGCGCAAGCGGCCACGCGATCAGGACAGGCCGGACCACCCTGGCTCTGATCAGCCGGGCCTGACGTGCGCGAAGGGCATTGGCCAAGCTCCTGATAGCCTACCTGTTGTCGTCCCACCGTCGCGCATCAGAGTGTATGCAAACGAGGCGCTCCAGCCGATCAACGCGAATCCGTTCAGGGCTTCAACGCCTGATAAAATGCGCAGCGGGCCAACAGGGTAGATGTCCCCCACGCCCAGGGTCGTGTAACTCATGAGAGAGAAGTAGAACTGGTCGATAAAGGTGCCTTCGATCTCTCCGGCAAGACGCCCGATGCCAAACACATGCTCGAACACCAGATATGCGCCGGCATAGAGCATGACAGACACCATTTGGGCGGCCATCATCGCGGCCATGCCGATCAGAACACCCGATCGGCGCTCCAATCGGCTTGTCGAGATCGCGTTCCGGGTCCAGGTCATCGCCTGATAATGCAGCATGACAGAGGCGGTGATGAGAAGAGCCGAAGCTGTTATCGCTATGGTCATATTGAGGTCTGCGCCTTTCGCTCGCGCTCGGGACGAGGGGGTGATTGGGGCCGAGTTTTGCAGACGAGCCAGTCTACGCGCCGTCCTGCCGCTCGAACTCTACAGGCGACAATACCAACCATCTTCTTTGTCGCATTGCTGATCGTTGTGCTTATCAGTGGTGTTTTGGCCTTCAGGCAGACCCTGCAAGGAACGCGTCGGCACCGACCATCGTTTGCCCTTCAACCAATCGATGGAGAGCGTTATGGCCGACGACAACAACCCGCCCCCCAAACATCGCGAACACGAGCTCGAAAAAGGCCGGTCCAACCAAATCCGCCAATGGGCCGGGCGGTGGACGACGAGGACCCTGACCGGAGCCTGATGGACAAACCCGCCGACCCGGCAAACCATAAACACGGCAACATCGAAACCGATACTCCCGGTGAGCAGCAATCGGTCGACGATATCAACACTGCAGTCGAAGAGATTATCGAGCAGTCGGACAAAGAAGGACCATCAAGAGGAGCGAAAAAATGATACCCAGCAAGCCTTCCGAACGGCAGCCCAAAGGCGACCATAATCGGCGCCTGTCTCTGGGCATTGATCTCGACGATTTCGCCTATCGGGCCGGATTAACGCCGGAACAGGTCCGCGAGTACGAGATGACAAGTCCCGACCATGAATTTGATCCCGACGTCGCGCAACGGTATGGCGAGACGCTCGAGCGGCTTGAGGCCAATCCGCCAGCCAGCCAGAGCGTGGAAAACTAGGCCAGTCGCGCCGCGCTGAAGCTGACATCATCATTCTTGCCGGCCGGTTTCGCTGAACAACCATTCGAACGGTTCTAGCAGCAAGCGGGCTTCAATGCCGGCTGTGACTAATGTGGAAAAGCCCTCCGCGGGAAAGGCGCCGGGATCCTCCTGATGGTCACGTGGAGGCAACGCTTCGTCTAGATGCGATTTGAGGGCCTTCCTCCCATCGACGCCACTTCGTTGTGATAAATGGACGCCACTGCACCCTCAGCTTCGCCCGGCTCTATCGTTCGAACAAACATCGCAATCTCCTGGGTCGCCTTGCCCCTTCTACATTCTCTCTCGAATCCACGACCCAGGGAAGTGAGGAGAGGCATAGCCGAGAGCTGCCGGACCGTTTTCTACCTCATGTCGGCGCGGTGAGCGGAGAGTCAGCCTCGCGAAGCGGTCATCCGTTGTGAGCGAATGACCGCTCCAGGCTCAAATTTCGGTCCGTTCAGCAAGAAGTAACGCGTCCTCAATGTCCACACCGAGATACCGCACCGTGTTTTCGATCTTGGTATGGCCGAGCAATATCTGAATGGCGCGCAGATTACCGGTTGCCTTGTAGATCATGGCCGCTTTGGTTCTGCGGAGCGAGTGCGTGCCATAGTCCGATGACCGAAGCCCAATCGCTGTGACCCATTCATCGACCAGTCGGGCGTATTGGCGCGTGCTCATGTGGCGCGAGTGGTCGATCCGACTTGGGAAAGCGTAATCACCGACTGTGCCGCCGCGTCTCTCGAGCCACACCAATAGGCTGGTACGCACATCGCTGGTCAGCTCAAATTGAACTGGTCGACCAGTCTTCTGTTGCACGACCATAGCCCGCGTTCGAATTTCCGGTCCTGTGACCAGGTCACCGGTCTTGATCTTCACCAAATTGCATCCGCGAAGCTTGCTGTCGATCGCAAGATCGAACAGGGCACGATCTCGAACTCGGCCTTCCCGATCCAGAAAGAAGCGGATAGCCCAGATCTGCTTCTGCGTTAGAGGACGCTTGGTCCCAACAGTCTTTCCAGCATTCCATGCAGCCTGTCCTCGAGCTGCAGCATCATATCGTGAGTATCCCATCGGAGTTCTCCTTTGGCCGTGATTGGCCAAAAGAGAAACGTTGAGACCGGCAGCCGCGGGGCCGGAAGCGGTCAGTCTCCTTTTGGTCGCCGCAGGACGAAAAGCCGCCGTTGGCAAAGCGATGGTGCCGGCGGCTCATTGAGGGGTGCGCAGCCGACCTCAGCTTTGGTCAGATTTCAGTGGAAGCAGACATTAAACCGGGTGAAACCAGATCGTGACCGCACCAGAGCTGCAGTCGACTGTATTCTGGCACCCTCGAACTTGGACCGATCTATCAATTCTGCACCGCGTCCCCGAACCGTTGGGCCACGGGCCGGGGAAAGCCAGCCAGAAGAGCTCCCTTTGGTCATCGAGTTAGTACTCAGTGCCATGAAAACTCGAACGTGTCTTTCCTGATCTCCCAGGCGCATGAAATCCCGATTGCACGGAGATAGTCCAGTTCCGCCTCGTTAGGCTTAGCGCCGAGAACGACCAGCATTGCGGCATCCGCGGCGATGAAATGCCGATACTCGAGGACCTGACCGACCGCGAACCTGATGGCGTACTTGGTCTCCCCCTCCTTGGCCGGCTTAAGGTCGGCGATGCAGGGGCCTTTTTCGGGGTGTCGGAAGATCAGGTCGGCACCTTTGACGTTGGGCCTGAGATCAGTGGCGCCGGAACGGTCCAAAGCGGCGTGGAAGCTCTTTTCCAGCTTGCTGTGCTGCGGGTCGACGCGCACAGTTCGCGCAAGGATATACCGGGTGTAGGGATCGCTCGCCGCCGCCGGGTTGAACTCTATCTTGCGTTGCGACGACGACATTCCCGGCTTTCTGCGTTCTTCACGAGACAGGATCGCTTCGTCGAATTCGTTCTCGATTAGCCAGAGGCGTGCCGGATCGTCTTCCGGCAAAGCGGCGCAGAGCAGCTTGAGACCATCTTCGGGTCGCAGGGCCTGATACCCCGAGTGCCGCTTCGCCAGCACCATCTTGTCATCTCTCAGCGGGTACTTCTTGATCGGTATCGGTTCGTCAAACCATCGATAGAGTTCGGGCGGACACCGCCAGTGCAACGTCTGATGGCCGCTTCGCCAATGGCGCAGGAAACCTGCCTTCCCTTGAAGCTCTTTTTGACCGCTTCGACTTCCCATACGCTCTCGCCCACGGCGTCGAGCTTGAGTTTGCGGGAGATCGCGGCCATGTCGTCGTTGTCGTTCCGGCGTACCGCACAGGCAAGCCCCACGATGTATTGGGTATCATTCTGCATCGCGATCATCAGTATCGCGAGGTGCCCGTAGTCGGCATAGCCGTTGAGCTTTTCCGCGGATTGGGTGTGGAACACCCGCTGACCTTTCCAGAGGCGCGTCGGGAGATTGTTCCATTCCTCGCCGCCGTAACCGAACTCGGCGACGAAACCGCCGACGACTTTGGGGCCGCTGGCGCCGCGATAGCCGTTGGGGCTCCAGGCGACCGGCTTTACGACGAGGGCACACTTCTCTTCGGGGGCGATTCCCATTTTCATAAGCATCCGTCTTCTTCGATACGAGAGGCGTCGGGGGCCGTCCGTCGTCCGGTCAGCTTCATAGGGTTCAAGACCGGAGCGTTCCGGGCTCCGAGCCTCCTGGTGTCTTTCTTTCTCGGGTGAGGACACGTCATCGGTAGTCCTCGTCGAGATCGTTGTAGAAACCGTCTTTCCCGAATAGTGCGCTTTTCACCCGAAACTCACGGTAGCTGTGTGAGATCGCTGCCCAGGTGGTGCCGCAGACCCACGTGCACGAGATTGCATAGACAATTCAGTTCGGAGGCAGGCTTTCGGCATAGCAAGTCTCGAAATGACCATTCGGGCCGGTTGCGGACTGACCGATTTCGGCGAAATTACTTGAAATGCGACCATTCAGCTGCCGACGCCACTACGCCATTTCTAGTTGAACCTGGAAATCCAGGAGCGGTCATTTCAGCGTTCCTGGGGGGTCGCCGACGAAGAGCTATGACAGGTTTTCCGCAAGGTGATCGAACACCAGTCTAATGCGGCGGCTTGTGCGAAGTTCTCGATGTGCCACGAGCCAAGTTGGTATGGTGAAGGCGTTGAGGGTGTTCAGGACTGGCACGAGATCGGGAATGGTCGCCGCGATTTGCTCGGGCAGAATGATCATGCCCAGTCCTGCGCGCGCCATCTGCAAAGCGACGACCTGAGACGATGAACTCAGCCGAAAATTCGCCCTTGTAAGATTGAGCCCCACCGGCAGCAAATAGTCCAGCATTCGGTCGGCTTCGATGTAGCTGATAATCTGATGCCCGGGAAAATCGTTTTCCCGCGGCTCTCCCCGGATCTCGATATAGGCGGGGCTGGCATAAAAGCGCATGATCTGGTCGCGAACGCTTCTGGCGATCAGATTGGGTTGCTCGGAACGCGTATGCCGGATGGCGATATCGGCTTCCCGGCGCATGAGATCCCTGACGCCGTTGTCGGCAACGACATCGATCTCCAGCGCTGGCGCTTTCTGGCCAAGCTCGTTCAGGATCGGCGGCAGGATAAAGGCTGACATCAGCTCGGATGCCGTGATCAGCACCTTGCCCTCGATCGATTGGGATTTGCCCGAAGCGGCCAGCGACAGCATGTTGGCGCCGCTTGCCATCAAACGCACATGATCGAGCAATTCCACCCCGGCCTGCGTCAGCGCGACCGACCGTCCGGTACGCTCGAACAGCGTGACCCCCAATGCATGTTCAAGAGCGGCGATCTGCCGGCTGACCGTGGGCTGCGTCTGCCCAAGCGCACGGGCGGCGGCCGAGAGAGACCCCTCATCGGCAACCGCTAGCAATGTCTTTGCAAGGTTCCAGTCAAACGACATGGCGCTATTTTATGCTGTCCTTGCATACTTAGGCTACGCATTTCGCCAGTTTACCAGCGAAAAATGTATCGATAGGTATCTGAAAGGCAGCGTCGCAACTCCGACAAGCAGACAGGCAGGACGATATGAAACTTGTAGTATTGGGTGCCAATGGCCGCACCGGGAGCCATGTGGTGAGCGAGGCCCTCAAAAGGGGTGCAACTGTAACCGCAATCGTCCGTTCGGATGCAAAGCGCCCGACGATCCGGCACGACCGGTTGAGCGTTGCCGTCGGCGACCCCTGCGATCCCGAATTTCTGGCCGGGGTGCTCCGCGGTCAGGATGCCGTGATCTCCACCCTTGGCGGACGCCGCCCCACCAAAAGGGCAACGTCGGTCTATTACAGGTCGGCAGACGCCATCGTGGAAGCGGCATTGCAGACCGGCGTCGGGAAGATTCTTGTCACCTCCAGCGCGCTTCTCTTTCCGCCCGGGCGGCTGCTCGACAGGCTTTTGACGATCATCGTGCGCAATATCGTGCAGAGCGCCACACGCATGGAGCACAAGTTGCGGGCAGCAAACCTCGATGTGATCGTCGCGCGCTGCGGTTTTCTGACTGACAGCGAGGAAAGGCGATATCGCGCCGAACCTGGCTCGCTACCCGCTGACGGCTCGTCCGTGGCGCGCCTAAGCCTTGCCCTGTTTCTTGTCGACACCGTCCAGGACTTCTGGTCGGGCTATAAGGTGTATGGAGTATCGGGGCCTCGGGATCATGAGCGCAGCCCAAGGTGAGGCGCACCTCCGGCCGTCGACGGAACATCCGATTTCGCTGATGTTCGTCCAAAAGCCCTCAGTCCGAAAACCACCCCTGAGTCGACTTGCGATCGGCCGATCCGCACAGTGGCTATGATCGACCCAAAAGCAAACGGGATACAATGTCCCACCATTGACGGTAAGCTGACATAGTCCACACGAACCAGATGTCGTTCGGTTCAAGCTGCGCCGCTACACGCGCTGGACGGTCGCTCACATGCTATCTATGATTGGCAATCTCCTTCAGCGACTGGACCGCTGGCGATGCCATCGATCGAAATTCTCATTACCTTCTTTGTCGCAACATTTGTCTTTGCCTATATGCCTGGACCCGCAATGCTCTACGCTGCTGCGCAGACCATTGCGCGTGGACGCAGGTCTGGGTGGATGGCGGCATTGGGCATCCACATTGGCGGCTATGCGCATGTCGTTGCCGCAGCGGCTGGGTTGGCATTGTTGTTCGAGATTGTTCCACCGCTCTATATTGCCTTGAAGCTGATCGGTGCCGCCTATCTGATCTGGCTGGGCCTAAGGCTGTTCTTGGCGAAGGAAACTGCTGCGACGTCCAGCCCCAAGCCGAGGCAAAGTCCCCGCGTCGGGCCTTCTGGGAGAGCATCACTGTTGAAGTCCTTAACCCAAGACCGCCATTTTCTATGTCGCGTTTCTGCCCCAGTTCACCGACGCTGCTGCAGGTTTCCCGGTGTGGCTGCAACTGCTTGTTCTGGGCACGCTGGTCAACGTTTTGTTTTCGACAGCGGACGTTCTCTGCGTATTACTGGCGACAGGGTCACAAAACTCCTTCGCGCCTCTCGGTCGGCCAATCGACTTGCCGGCGCATTGGCGGCGGCATGTTGATGGCCCTGGGGATCAATGTTGCACTCAGCCGCCAGTAACTTCGCCGTGCCTTGAAACCTTGGTAGAGTGCAGACAGCCCGAAAGTTGGCTTACCACAGCCGTTGGGACTTAAGCGGCCGGTCCGAAATCCACCCGGCGTGCGACGAGGCCAACTCTTTCGGCGGAAGGGCCTGATCGGTGGCTCTCGAGAACATTCCGGACCAGTCCACCCGGTCACATCCTGAAAGGCACAGTATTGATCGAAACTATTGACCTACCAGAACTCACCGCCATCGGCATCATGGTGGAAACGAAATGGGAAGACCTGCCTCAAGCTGTTCCAGCCGCCTGGCAGCAGCTTTTTGCGACGGAAACGGGGGCTACGAGCTTTCTTGAGGTCTCCATCAGCCGGGAAGATGGCGTCTATCGCGAGCTTGTTGGATACCTGGCAGCCAAGACAACCGAAGTTCCTGCCGGAATGACCAGTTTTTCCATTCCTCCGGGACGGTACCTCCGCATCATCCATGACGGCCCGCTCGAGGCCATCCCGGATCAGTATGCGCGCCTCTACGCACATGCCGCGGCGCATGGCCTGAAGGCCACTGACTTCAAGCTGGATTCGGCTACAGCCTCGGACTTCCTCCAGGCCGGCACGAGCTGCATGTTGCGCTCGCTTCGGAGCAGCCCAGGCTGACTTGATCTTCAGCCTGGCAAACTCAGAAACCCCCACGCCGGATCTTCTTCGACCTTCACAGGGGCGGGCCCCTGCTTGAGCGCCAGCTTGCGCGCCTCGCCGAGGGCGCGCACCGGCTGCGTGGCAGCTTTCGCAAGCTGGTCACTGCAACCTGCCCTCTCCGCCAACTACCCCGTAGATGCCAGTTGACTAGCACTGCCGGACAATTGCACCGATCGTGTTAACGAGGATACGCGAAGCGGTGAGAGCCGACAGCCCATCGAGATCGGCTGGCGGCAAAAACTCAACCAGGTCCATTCCTACGATGCGTCCTCGTGCCGTGGCTCCGGCAATCAGATCAATTGTTTGGGTGTAGCTGAGTCCGCCGGGCGTTCGTGCGGCTACACCGGGCATGATGGAAGGATCGAGTCCATCACAATCTAAAGTTATAACGATCCGAGCCCCGTCTGGAAGATGGCGCAATGCGGCCTCGATGCCTTGGTTATGGATTTCGCGGGCGGTGACGATCTTGCTGCCATAGGCCATCGCCGCATCGACCTCCGTTTTTCTCGCACTGCCCACGCTTCTGATACCAACCTGCACTATGCCGGCAACATGAGGCATTTCGCTTGCTCGCCGCATCGGGCTGGAAAAGCCGTACCGTTCGCCCTGCAGTTCATCACGCCAATCGATGTGGGCGTCGATCTGGAGGATCCAGATCGGCCCCCGGTCTGCAAAAGCCGCGAGAAACGGATTGGCACTGAATCATCGCCTCCAATCAGAATCGGGACGGCAGATTGGGCGAGAACCTCTCGGGTCTTTTGCTCGATCCGGACGCGGTTTCCGATGCTGTCACCTATCACCGTTTCAACATTTCCCCAGTCTGCACAGGCAATGGGGCCGCCAAGATCGAAATCCCAATGCTCCACCAGGGCCGCATCTTCTTGGCTGGCAGCTCGGATGGCATCAGCGGCCAGCGCATGCCCGCTGCTGCTCTGATCAGGATAGGCGCTACAATGCTCGACGCCTAAAACCGCGATGCGACGGTGATCCTGCGCCTGAAGTTGGTTTGGTAGATTAAGAAAGGTTTTGAAAGGTGCCATGGAGTTGAGCTCGTTTGGTGCTGATAGCAGCTTAACGCGTCAAGGCACCAGAACCGACCCTCTTCCTCCCGCCTCTTCGCGGATGTGGGCTAAGCGTCAGCTGCACGAAGCAGTCATTCGTTGTGAACAAACGACCGCTCCAGAACATATTTCGGGCCGTTCAGCCAGCAGCAATGCATCCTCGATATCCACGCCGAGATAGCCAAGGTTGGACGCCCCGAGGGCATCTCTGTGCTATGGTAGAGGTGTTGAAGACCGCTGAGGGAGGGAGATGGTGCTGGAATGCTCCTGTGCCTGCCTTACTTGGATGAAGAAACGGCTTCGCTCTTCAGATTATATCGCGCTGCGATGACGGCCAATGTTCCGTCTGCGCGGATGTTGGCGATTGTGGATTGCACAGCGCGCTTGAGCGTCAGATCGCCTTTCCAGAACCCCATGCCCAGCAGAATGCGTTCGAGGGGTGGACCGAGGACTGTGATGGCGAGGTTGGTGTTGGAAAAAATGGTGCTGGCCAGCAGGGCTTCGGTGATCGCCGCATCGTAATCGCCGGCCTCCAGGCGGGCGCGCAGGGTGGCGGCGTCGTTGACGATGGTCGCGGTGATGGCGCGCTGGCGCAGATACTGGCCCAGCCCGATCCGGTCGAGACCCGTGAGGCCGGCCAGAAAGCCCACCGGGCTTTGCACGGTCTCGATGGTGGTGCCGGGCGGTGCGATCAGGGCCCACCCGGTCACGAGATGCGGGTCGGTGGTGTCGAGGAACGAACGCGTCGTCGAATTGACCGCGATGCCTCCGGCCAGGACCTGGCACTGGGCACGGGTGATGCGCCAGCTGCGTGGATTGAAATCGCGCCCCATCGACGCGTTGGAGACGATGTTGAGCCGCCAGCCAAGCCGTTCGGTGATTTCCTGGAGCAATTCGACCTCAAAGCCGGGCCTGTCCGCTTTGCCGGTCACAAGCGGCGGGTAGAGGGGCGGCATGCACACATTGAGCCGACCGAGCCTGTCGACCTCGTAGCGCGCGCTGTCGGGCGGCAAGAAGCTCACGGCAAACAGCAGCGCAAAGCAGAGCGCCAGAGGGGCCATGTCGAACAGCCAATGGCTCTTGCGTGGCCTTTTGTGAGCGGGAGCCGACATCAGACTTTCCGGAACTCCCACATGGCCAGAAGGAACAGGCCGACGGCCATGATGCCAACCACCTGAAAACCGAGCGCTGGATCGAACTGATTGAACTTGATCAGGATGCCGCGCATCGCATCGACGGCATAGGTCAGGGGGTTGTGCTCGACGATGATGACCAGCCATTCGGGGTAGGTCACCAGCGTCTGGGCGCGGGTCAGGGCCGGATCGAGCGGGAAGACGGAACTGGCGGTGAAATAGAGCGGCAGGATCACGGCATTGGAGAATACCCCGAAGCTCTCGAACCCGCGCACGTAATTGGCAATGACGATGCCGAAGGCGGTCAACCCGAACGCCAGGGCGAACATCAGCCCGATAGCTGCAAAGATCGTCTCCCAGGTCAGGGTGACGCCGACGAAGCGCGCGACGACCAGCACCATGCAGCCATGGATGACGGCGGTCGTGGCGCCGCCCAGGACCTTGCCCAGAAGGATCATGTTGCGCGACATGGGTGAGACCAGAACCTCGCGCAAAAACCCGAACTCGCGGTCCCAGATCAGCGAGACCGCAGACTGGATGGAGGTGTAAAGAATGTTGAGGACGATGACGGCGGGGAAGATGAACTGGAGATAGGTGTAGGGCACCACGAACCGCACTTCGCCATACACTTCGCCCCGGAAATAGGGGTTGAGACCGATGCCCAGGATCAGCACCCACAGCAGGGGCCGACTGACGCCGCCGATCAGTTGTCCCTTGTCGCGCAGCGAGCGTTTGACCTCGCGCAGCCAGATGGCATAGACGCCGACCAATTGTCCCCACATGGCGGTCATCGGGAGCTCCTATTCGTTGAGATTACGGCCGAAGAATTCGGAGGCAGGGTCGGTGAGCACGAGGTCGCGGATACGGTTCCACAAATAGGACCTCTGTTCGAGGAACCGCGGATCAGCGCGCATTTCGACGGTGAGCCGTGGTCGCGGCAGATCGACCCTGATGGTTTCGAGCACCGTTCCGGCGCCCATCACCACGATGGTATCGGCCAGCACGAGCGCCTCATCGACGCTGTGGGTGACAAAAACGACGGTGGGGGTGAGCCGCCGCCAGATGGAGAGCAACTCGCCCTGCATCAGTTCGCGCGTCTGGGCGTCGAGGCTTGCGAAGGGTTCGTCCATCAGCAGCACGCGCGGTTCTCCCGCCAGCGCGCGCGCCAGGGCCACGCGCTGCTTCATGCCGCCCGAAAGCTGGGCCGGGTAGGCCTTGGCCGAGCGCGACAACCCGACGAGATCGAGATAGTGCCGGGCCCGTTCGGCGCGCTCGGCCCTGGAGAGGTCGAGGCTTTCCAAAGCGAATTCGATATTGGCCTGCGCATTGGCCCAGGGGATCAGGCGGAAGGCCTGAAAGACAAACCCCATATCGGGCCCAGGTTCGGGCGGCCGGCCATCGATCCTGATCGATCCGGCATCGGGAACGATCAGGCCGTTGGCCAGCCGCAGGATTGTGGTCTTTCCGCATCCCGAGGGGCCGATCAGGGCAACAAATTCGCGTTCGGCGATGTCGAGCGAAACGCCATCGATCGCCGTGTTGACCGACCCGTCCGGCTGGACGAAGCGTTTGTGGACATCTGCGAATGTGAGCAGGGTCTTTGACGCCTGCGGCTTTGGTGCCACGCGGTCACCTCCCGGGAAATGGACGACGCTCATCGATCGGCGGGGTCCATGGTATCGTCAGTGCCCAATTCGGCCAGAACGGCATCGACGGGCCCGAAATCGACCCAGTCTTCGAGCGCCAGAGGCTCGAAATCGGTGAAGTCTTCGGTCTCATACAGCCAGTCGCTGGTAAAGCTCAGTTCCTCAACGCTCATGCCGCCATTGACGCTCCAGCTGCCAACAAAGGACTGCGCAAGCATCTCAAGCACTTCGGGGCTGACGTCGGGGCGAACCTCCATCATCGCGTCGACCCACATCTGGGGGTTTTCTGCGAAGTCGCGCGAGAGCCTGATCAGGGCCCGGATCACAGCTTCAACGTCCTCGCGCCGCTCGGTCAGAACCTCGCCAGTGACGGCATTGACCTTGTTGATCACAGGCGCGCCCTCATAATAGGCGTCCTGATCGATCAGCACATGCAGACCCTGGGTGTCGGGCAGTTCGCTCCACACGCCGATCGACATGGTCGTGGCATCGACCTGCCCGGCCAGAAGCGCCTGGGCGCGGATATCGGGCTGGCCGAGCGAGACGATTTCGGAATCATCGATCGAAACGCCCTGGCTCGACAGCACCAATGTCGAAAGCGAATGGTCGAGACTTCCCACCCGTCCAACACCAAAGCTGCGGCCGGCAAGATCGGCAGGCGTTGCGATATCGTCCTTGGAGGCGATGAGGAACGGCAGCGATTTGTTCGGTGAGGTCACCGCGCGGAAATCGGTAGCGCCATTGTGGATCACCTGCAAAAGCGCATCGACACCGATATTGGCCATTTCACCCTCGCCCGATTGCAGCGCGGCGATGGCCGAGGGGGTCTGCTGAACGCGAACGAGTTCGACATCGACGCCTTCGGCTTCGAAATAGCCCAGCTCTGCGGCCAGATCCATTACGGAATTGGGAACAAGCGGCGGCTCGAGATGGGTCAGGATCAGGCGGAAGGGCTCGCTCGATTGCGCCAGCCCGGCGCCGGTCATCAGGGCCAGGCTCGCGACCGATCCGGCCAGAGCCAGCATCATTGATTTGGTGGTCATTTACTCTCTCCCTTGGATGTTTAGCGCCGCCATCTGGCTAGGCGCATTTCGACAAAACGCAGCCCCTCGGTCACGATGACCCCGATGGCTGCGAGCGAAAGGACGATGACGAAGTACTCCGCCATCCTGAATGTGTTTCCATAGATGGCCAGAAGCCCGCCCAGACCACGCACGGCGGTATAAAGCTCGGCGACCACGGTATTGATGAGACCGATCGTAGCGCCAAGGCGCAGGCCGACAATGACATAAGGCACGGCGCCGGGTAGCACGATACGGGTAAAGATCCGAAGTCGCCCAGCGCCGACCGAGCGGGCCATTTCGACAAGCTCGGGATCGGACTGGCGCACGCCGGCATAGGTGTTGATCAGAATGGGCATTACGGCGCCAAGAAAGACGATGAACACCTTGGCTTCCGAGCCCAGTCCGAGCAGCACGATGATAAGGGGAATGAACGCGACGCGGGGGGTGGCCGAAAGCGCATAGACATAGATCTCGAGCGTCCGGCCAAGCAGGTTGAACGCGCCCATGGCGACCCCGAGCGGGATGGCACACAGGATCGCAAGGCCATAGCCCGAAAGATAGACCGACAGGGAATCGACAAAAGCGGTCTGCAGGCGCCCCTCCTGCAGCAGCCCGCCTGCCGCCTGCAGCGTTGCCCAGGGCGAGGGGATGATGTTGCGCGCCACATTGACCGACGCGATCCACCACAGAACGATCAGCATGGCGAGAAACCCGATCCGGGTTGCCGCAACCAGCCATGGGCCCGGGTCTTCGCCCGGTTGAATGGCCATGTCTTTGGGCGGGGGCTGGCTCATGGGTGCCCCCGCGTCTTGCCGACGGCAGGCGGCGCCTCGCGCAGGTCGCGACCGGTGAGTGACAGGAACACGCTTTCAAGGCTTGGCTGATCGACCGAGACCTGGCGCAATCGGGTTCCGAATTCGGCCAGCAGAGCATCGGCGCTGCCGGCGTCTTCTGCCCTGATCAGCAACTGACCTTCGGCCCCTTCCACGGTGCCGGGATAGCGCGCGACAAGAGCTGCATGGGCGTCAGGCGTGCGGGGCGTCACGCGAAACAGGCTCGTGCCATGCGCTGCCTTGAGCGTTTCCGGCGTGCCGGTCACCAAAATCCTGCCATGATCGATGATGCAGATCGTATCGCAGGTATCGACCTCCTCGATATAGTGAGTTGTCACGATGATGGTGAGATTCTGGCTGGCCCGCAGCTGTTCGAGATAGGACCAGATCTTGGCACGCGAGTGTGTGTCGAGACCGATGGTGGGCTCGTCGAGAAACAATATTCTGGGCTCGTGCATCAGGCCGCGTGCGATCTCGAGGCGCCGCCGCATACCCGAAGAGAGGGTTCTCACCACCGCATCGCGCCAGTCGGAAAGTTCCACCAGGGCAAGCATCTCATCGATGCGCCGGCGCCGGTCAGCCCGGTTCATCTGATAGACCATGCCGTGGAAATTAAGGTTCTCATAAACCGAAAGGCGCGTATCCAGGGTTGCCTCCTGGAACACAACACCCAACCGCTTGCGGGCCTGCAAGGGGTGCCTGACGACATCGATACCGGTAATCTCGGCCCGTCCGCCATCGGGCCGGCTGATCGTGCACAAAATATCGATCAGGCTCGACTTTCCCGCACCATTGGGGCCAAGCAAGGCAAATGTCTCGCCCTGCCGCACCGACAAAGACACATCGTCGAGCGCCAGCACACGGCCAAAGCGCTTGGATACGCTTTCAACCAAAATTGCGGGTGCGCCGGCGGAGCCATCGTTCATCAAAGATCTCCCTGGGCACGAGCCGTAAGCGTGCAATGATGCCGAACGCTTGCAAAGCGCAAACGCGGCCGGACAAGGACAGAGACAAAGGCGGCGAACGCTTGCAACACCAGGATCAACCTCGTCCCAATGTGCTGGCCCATCCGCCTAACGGCGTGTTGGACAGACTCCCGTAACTGAAAATAACAAGCGCCGAGAGGGAGAATGAAACAAAGGAATGTCGCTTAAACAGCCAGTCGTAGGTAGCCGGGGCAATAGCCTGAACAAGATAGCCGCCGAGAAGCGGCGGGACAGGAATGGCGTTGGCGGCAAGCGTCCATCCAGCCGTATCGCCAATAGCTCGCAGAGTAGCAGTTGCAAAGCTCGCACTGCTGGTGGGCCACGATGTCGCGACCCACGGCTGAAGAACGCCGACAATGCGACCGAAAAAAAAGAGCGCGGTCATAGCGCCAATCGCGGCCAGCACCGGAGCCACGCGGAGACCACGACATTCCAAGGGATCAATGTTTACGGAGCGAAGCCAGCCTATGCGCCCGGCAACGCCGGCCACCAGAGCAAAGATGTCTATATGGGTTAGCGGGTTAAGCGAAAGCTTGCCGTCGTGGATCATGCCCTTGTCGCCCAAGAGCCGCGCAAATCCAGCCAGGCTAAAGCCCATCACCGCCAATACGATGATAATGCAATGAGGCGCGAAGGATTTGCAGAAAACTCAAATCCAACATGATGGACCCTCTCGGCTCGCCGCCCGTCCGATACCGGCAGCATGGATCGATCTGGAACCGCCAGTTTTCGCCCGGCCATCAAATGCGAACGTTCGATCTGTCATGCTCGCGTCGACTCTGTTTCAGCAATCACCAGAATCTGACGCGTCAAGAAGGACGGCCAACCATCTGAAGACAATCCATAATTGCTCATGGCCCGATCTCCATGGACAGGGCTGCAATGGCATCGTCAATCATGGTTCGAAGCATCTGGTCCTGGCTGCGCAGGAGCACGGCGACGGCACGCCTATCCTGCGCAGCGGCGCAATGCTGGCCCGACCCACGAAGAAATCGAGCGGCTGGACAGTCGGCAGTTCAAGATGAGGCTCCCAGACGATAGCAGCGTCCATCTCGCGACTACGCATCAGTGATGCCATGAGTTCGGGCCGGTCATAGGGGAGCCGTCGCGTTCCCCTAGCTGGCCGCCGGCTGCGATCACAGTCATCATTTCGATATCGATTGGGGTATAAAGTGGGACGCCCACGCGGGTTTCGGCCGGCAAATCGGCAAGATTTTCGATCTCGTCGTCGCGCGTCAGCAGGACATAGGGCGCCTCGAAATAGGGCCGCGACAGGATCATCCAGTCGGGCGCAATTTCGCCGGGAATGATCTGGACGCCCATGATACCGACGCACTTTTCTGCGAGGTGGAGGAGAATTGAGGGCCAGAGGCCTTCACTGTCGAGGAGATCGACATCGACATCCATTTCGACGATTTCGGGCTCGAGCAGCAGGACATGAGCCAACTCGGCGGCAACCTCACGGTCCCGGCGAGCGTGGGGCTATTGGGAATCACACACAGCGGCAGCCGGTTCCGAAGTCGGGCGGGTGCGATTATAAGATTCTACAGGCACGAAGGGCTGGGCCACGCAGCGGAGCGGCTGGAAGCGCGGCAACCAGCAGGCTCATGGAGCAGATGATCTGTTTCAACAAGCCAAGACCCATATGATCCTCGAATTCTTTCCAGGTTTCGCCTTCAAACAGGCAAATGGGCCGGCGTGAGCCGGCCCATTGCACGCTAATCCTGGCCGTCAGCCGCGGTCGGGTAGTGCGAAGACGAGCACTGCATTGCCCGAACTGGGACGCTTGATTTCGGGGTCAACTGGCTGGGAACGCTGGAAGACCAGGAATACCCCCCCACCCTACAGGGACTGCAATATACTGCTTTCCATCGACGGCATAAGCGATCGGGTAGCCCTGTGCGGCCTGCGGCAGGCGGGTTTCCCAAAGCACTTCGCCGGTTTCCTCGTCCCATGCGTACATGTGGCGATCCCAATCGCCGCCGAAAACAAGACCGCCGGCGGTCGTGAGCATGGCGGTATTGGCCGGAGAGCGCGAGGGGTTTTCCCAAAGCACTTCGCCAGTATCGATATTCATGGCAACGAAGCGACCGATATTGTCCGGCTATCGGGGTGGATGGCGCGGGTGCTGCCAAACCTGTCCATTGCCGCCGCCGCCTTCGGACCATCTCCACTTCGCCATAGGTCATGGCAGTGTCGCAATTGATGCTCATGGGGATGTAGACGGCGCGGGTGTGCGGGCTATAGGCAAGCGAGCGCCAGCTGCGGAACCCGGTCGTGCTCGGGCACATGGTTATGGGCTCACCCAGTTCGGCAATCTTGCCGTCGCGATAGTTGGCAAATGTACCTTCCTCGCTTGATGTCGATCTGGTCCTGCCAGCCGAGGTCAAAGGCGGATAGGGCTCGCCCGTCTCGCGGTTGCCGCGCCAGAGAATGGCTAGCTTGCCCATGTTGACGTAAGAAGGCTCCCCATCGATATCGACAAGGATGTGCTCGAGGCCTCGTCCATATCGTTTGTTTCCGCCGGAATGTACTGGCGGAACCACTCGATTTCCCCGGTATCGGGGTCGAGCGCCAGGGTTGAGCTGGTGTAGAGCGAGGCATCGTCCTGACCGCGGCTGGCGCGGGCCCAGGGCTTGGCCTGAGACGAGCCGATATAGACCAGATCGGCTTCGGGATCGTATGATGCCGACGTCCAGATGTCACCACCGCCGCCGCAGGACGTAGGGACGTAGGGCATGCCGCCCCAGCTGTCCTCGCCTTCGGGGGCATCGGAAACGGTGATGGTGCGCCAGACTTCGTCACCGGTTTCGGTGTCAAACGCGGCCACGCGCACTTGTCCGCCACGAACCCGAAGCACCCCATGTAACCGACGATGACCTTGCCATCAGCGACGACGGGAGCGGCTGTTACGGTCTTGCCGTCGCCAGCAACGTCGGTTTCCCAGACGACCCTGACCCGAGACCGCGTCCAGTGCGACAAGTCCCGCATCGGCGTCGCAAAAAAGACCTTGTCACCATAGATGGCCAAACCACGGCTCATCATGCCAGGACGGAACCCTTCGGGCATTTCGCGCCGGTACTCCCCAAGAGATCGCCGGTCACCGCATCAAGGGCCTGGGCAATGCCATCAGGATTGGCGAGATACATAACGCCGTCATAGACGATCGGCGCCGTTTCCTGCCAGCCGGCTCCATGGACCAGCCCAGGCCAGGGTCAGATCGCTCACGTTTTCGCGGTCGATTTCATCGAGCGGGGAATAGCCCCAGCTGTCAAGCGCGCGCCGCCAAAGTGGCCAGTCGCCATCGGCCGGGGCGCTCAGCATCTCATCGGTGACCGGGGTGAACGCATCGTCTTGGGCCCATGCGGGAGCCGAGGCGCCAAGTACGACAAGCAATGCTGCTACGCTGACAATAGATCTCAGTTTCATTGTATCTCCTCCAGAATTTTCAGAAGTGGTGTCGGGATCGGGGCGCTGGGCTCGCAAGCGCCACGGAGCGGTTATGGTGATGGCCTGAAGGGCTTCGGGATCGACCGCAGTTCGCCATCTTCTGTCGCCGGAACGCCGTTGGCGGACAGAATGTAGTGCGACGATGTCGACATAGTCTGATCCGAAAGCGACCCGCCCATGCCTGCAGGCATGGTTGTCGAATGACGTTGTATTTTGCGCCGACGGTTTGCCCGACCCAGCCATATTTGAACACGGAGCCGGTTAAGATCGGGCGCCGTCGAGAGGACCGAATGAAGATCCTCGCCATGGCAAATCGAACAGTTCGCCATGTACTCTTGCTGGCCGCGCTCGACCTGATCGACGCCAATGGAACCGCCTTCAAGCGCATGGTCCTGCGCAATCGCCGGCAGTGCGGCCAAGCCAGCAAATGCGAGCGCGCAACCAAGGACCGGATGTGCGGATGCTTTAAGAGAAATTGCACGGGAGGACTCCGTTGATGCAGACAGGGGGAAGCGAGGCGCGGATGCGCTGCCGGACCGCCAAGAGACGCATCCGGCAGACACACCCGGGAGGATTACTCCTGACAGAAGGGCTCTTTGCCCATCACGCTGTCGATGCCGCCGAGCACGTGCTGGCGCCAGTTCCCATCCTCTAGAATTTCAAAACTGTGGCCGAGCGTGGTGAGCCATGCCCGCCCGCCATCGTAATAGTGGCACCAGGACACGGGGTTGGTGTCGCCCATGCCGGGATTGCCGTAATAGCCATCCAGTCCCTGCTCGCGCGTCGCATTGTCGACGCTGAGCAGAATACGCACATCGCTCAGCCAACGCGGGTCGGGGTTGAGGTTATAGAACTCTTCATCGCTGAACTGAGTACCCTCGGCCAGATGCGCCCACCGAGACGTCATTCTCGCTCTCGACGATGACAGTGCCCGCCTGCCGCGGACCGTGGTCATAAAGCTGCGCGCCAAGAAGACCTTCGAACCATGTCGAGTTGAAATTGGTGCCGAACGCGTTGTGGATACCCACAAAACCGCCACCGCCTTCGACGTAAATGCGAGCGCCATCATGCCCAGGCTGGTCACGGCATCGCGGCCGGTGTTGAAGAACACGATGGCATCATAGGGCCGAAGCCCGAATCCGCTTTCGAGGTCGGCAGGATCCTGACTTGTGGTGACCTCGTAGCCCTGCCCCTCGAGCAGCTCTGTGAGCGCCTCAACGCCCGCATCACGATTGTCATGCGGGTTCACGCCCGTGGCGACGTGAGAGTAGATAAAGACCTTTCCAGGGCTCTTCTTCGCCCGATGTACGATCGTACCATGAGTTGTAGCAGCTATCGTCAATGCTGCCGCAAAAGCCGTATTTTTCAAACGTCGTGTATTGCTCGGGCTGTTGCGCCAGAACGGGCATCGTAGTGAGGGCGGTCATCACGGTGGCCGCGCCGGCCAGGCGCGCGAATAGCTTGGTCTTTTTAATCTCCTCCAAAATCTTCGGTCGAGCCGCAGTGCGCTGGTGACGGTCAGCAGCTGCACCGGCTGAGCAATCTGATCTCCAGCCCGCCGATTGATTGCATGTTAAAATCCGTCATGCAAGATTTAATATGAGACTTTGTGTTTCATATGTTGTTTTTAGATTTCGAGGGTAAAGGACAAACGCCTAGCGTCCGAACACAAGGGTGCGTCCGGCTGAAATCGTGTTCATTTGTCGGTTGCCGGGCTCAGAGGCATTGAGCTGGAGCCGCCGGCGGCATTCCCCCTATGCCAGGACCATGCGGCCCGCCGCGAATTCGGCCGCGATGCGTTCGGCCAGCGCCGTCTCGGTATCCTCACGGCACCGCTCAGCCCCAGAGCGCCGAAGAAGACGCCGTCACGCTCAAGCAGAACACCGCCGCCAAGTGGTGTCACATGGGGAAGATGGGCCAGAGGCATGCCCTCCTTGACCCGCCTGGAAAAGTCCGAGGTGGGCCTGCGAAACAGGGCTGCGCTGCGGGCCTTGGCCAGCGCCGCATCGACCGCTGCGGGAAACGCATCGTCCATGCGCGTTTGAATTTGGGGCCAGCCGCCATCATCGACGACGGCGACGGCAAGGTCGAACCCCTCTTGTCGCGCGCCGTCCATTGTCGTCTTGGCGATAACTTCGGCCTGCGCGAATGTGAGGGCACGCTTTTCCATGGTCAGTCCAGCAAATCCTTGCGGGCGCACATTGCCTGAACGGCATCCCATAGCCATCGGCACCCATGCCTGCCATGACGGCCGTGGCCACCTTGGAAACGTAGGAATGGTGATATACGGCCTCGCGCCGGTGCACATTGGTGATGTGGAATTCAAAGATCGGTCCGGGGAACATCTTGAGCGCATCAAACAGGGCCAGAGAGGTGAGGTGAAGGCCGCCGGATTGATGATGATGCCCGCCGCCGCATCGATTGCTTCATGCACCCAATCGATCAGACGTTCTTCTGAGTGGTTTGCCGGAACTCTATTGTCCGCCCGCAGGCGCTTGCGTGGCACAGCGCCTCGACCTGAGCCAGAGTGGTTGCACCGTAAAGGTCGGGTTCACGCAGTCCCAACCGGTTGAGGTTGGGACCATTGAGGACAAAAATGGGTTTGGTCATTACGCAAACTTTCGAAAACTAACCCTGATACCCGAACATGCGTGGTAGCCACAGGACGGTATCGGGAACGAAGGTGAAGAGCATCAGCGCCACAAGAAGCGCACCGAGGAAGGGCAGAGTGTCGCCCCACGATATGGCGCAAGCTTGGCCCGCGAGATGGACTGCATGACAAAGAGCAACATGCCGTATGGCGGGGTAATCAGGCCAATCATGACGTTGATGACGACAACGACGCCGAATGGACGAGATCGATGCCCAATGGCGCAGCCGAGGGCACGAGCACCGGCACGATGATGAGGATGATTGCGGTTCCCTCAAGCATGCAGCCCAGAAGCAGGAGCACGACATTGACGAAGATCAGAAAGGCGACCGGATCGAGGTTCCATTCGGTCAGTATGACGCTGAGGGTGGCGGGAATATTTTCGACCGTAACCACGTAATTGAGGACCAGCGCCCCGGCGATCAGCATGCCGATCGACACGGTGGTTTTCGACGAAGTCACCAGAGACCGATAGAAGCTCTTAAGACTGATCGAACGATAGAGAACAATTGAAATGATTAGCGCGTAAGCGGCGGCGACGGCAGCGGCTTCGGTTGGCGTTGTGATGCCGCTATAAATGCAGAACAGCAGAACGACCGGCATCATCAAGCGGGAAGCGAGGTCCAGGTGATGCGGGGCAATTCGCGCAGCGGCACGGGGTCTTCGACCGGGAAGTCGTTGGTGCGGGCTTTGATATAGACGATGATTGCCAGCGAGACGCCCATGATGGCACCGGGGACGATGCCTCCCAGAAACAGATAACCGATCGAGGCGTCAGAAACGAGCGCGTAAAGGACCATGGGGATCGAGGGCGGAATGATCGGCCCCAATCACGGCAGAAGAGGCGGTGAGCGCCGCGGCAAACGAGGCGGGTATTTGCCATCGCGGGTCATGAGCGAATAGATCATCTTGCCCGTGCCGGCGGCGTCGGCAATGGCCGAGCCGGACATGCCGGCAATATACCATTGATTGCAGCACGTTCACCTGGGCCAGCCCGCCCCGGAAACGACCGACGACCGCGTTGCACATGCAAAAGCCTGTCTGAACACGACCCGTGTTCATGAACTCGGCAGCAAGAAAAACAGGGGAACCGCTAGGATGATGTAGTTGGAATACATCCGATTGAGGAATTGCTCGGCCGCTATGCCCATGTCGAGTCCTGACATGAACAAATAGAGGATCGAGCCGGCGATCATCGACAGGCCGATTGGCAAACCGAGAATGGCAAGCGCCAGGATCGAGACGATGCACAGAAGAAGGGGTCGAGAAAGATCATTTTGCGGGGCCTTCGATCTCGTCATCGGCTTGCTTGCCCCATACAGCAACGCCGGCGCGCCAGACGTAGCGGGCCTAGTCACGACGGTACAAAACAATGAAGATGGAATAGACGTAGTCGTAGCGGAACTTGAGGTAGGCGGTCTTTTCCACCTTCATGAACAGGACGTAGTCAATGATGGCCGGTCAAAGCGAGGCCGAACAATGCTACAAGGGCAATGGCCGTTATGACGGTCATTACCCTGCGCGTGCGTGAACTCACCGCGCTGTAGATGATATCGAGCCGCACATCGTCTCGCGATCGCAAACGAAGGTCGTTCCGACAGCACGATCCATACCCACAGAACTGCGCTGAGCTCGTAGGCCCAGCACTCTGCATGCGCAACGCGTAACGGAACACGATCTGCAGGATGAACAGGGCGAACATGGCGCCGAGCATCAAGGCCAGAATGTTCTCGGCCCGCGCGGCAAGCCAGCGTCCAACGCGCAATAGTCCGGACATGGAAATCTCCTCCCCCCAAAGCCGCCAAGGCATCAGGGAAATACAGAAAGGGCGCCGCGGCAATAACCACGGCGCCCAACATTGGCCCCTTAGAGGGCGTTGATAGCTTCGAGCGCACCTTCGGGCCAGCTGGCAGAGATATCGGAGTTCAGGTACTGCTCCTGGGCGTAGGCACGGAAGGCGTCCTGGTCAGGCTCGTAGATCTTGAGGCCGGCAGCTTCGAACTCGCCGATCAACTGCTCTTCCATGGCGATGTGTTCGGCCTGGCTCCAGTTGATGGCTTCGCTGGCGGCAGCCTGGAAAGCTTCCTGATCCTCTGCCGACATTGCATTCCAAGCATCGGACGAGATCACCAAAAGATCGTAACCGATCAGGTGCGAGGTGAGAACGATCTGATCCATAACCTCGTAGAACTTCATGTTCTGGACGTTGGGAAGGGGATTGTCCTGTCCGTCGATGGCTCCGGTCTGAAGGCCGGTATAGACCTCGGCATAGTCCATCGGAGTGGGATTGGCACCAATCGCGCTGCCCAGGAACTGCCAGGCATCGCCGCCCGGCATACGCAGGCGAACGCCTTCCATGTCGGCCGGGGTCTGGATTTCCTTGTCGATGCGCAGACCTACCTGACGGGCGCCAAAATAGGTGGGCCCCAGAATGTGGATGCCGAGCTGATCTTCAGCCATCTGCTTGAACTCTTCGCCCACTTCGCTCTCGAAGAATGCGCGCAGGTGTTCGGCGTCACGGAACAGATAGGCCGAAGTCAGAAGTGACCATTCGGGAATCTGGTTGGAAATGTCCTGAGGGGCGATATTGCCCATTTCGAGGTTACCGCGCTGGAGAGCAACGAGCTCGGTCCCCTGCCGGAACAGCGTGCCGCCGTAATAGGGCTCGATGGTGGCAATGTCGCGCACGGCATCGGCAAACTGGCCCATCATGCCAGCACGAATGTCCTGATCGGAAAACACTGCCGAAAACCGGAGCGTGGGCTCATCTTGGGCCACGGCCGGCATCGACACAGCGGCCGCGACTGCAACCGTGCCGAGCATGAGAGCCCGGCGGGTGAGATTCAAAAGCATAACGATCTTCCTCCTTGTTACGTCCGGCGATGATTGGCGCAGCGTCACGACGCGCGACATCTCCCCTCTCTGTCGCCTGTGTCAAAATGTACGAACTAGTTCGTTTATGTCAAGCGGCTTTCCACCTGCTGTCAATGCATCTATCTTTCCCAATAACGTATGTCAAATTACAAAATATCATATGAAACAATTTTCCGCCGTGATAACGTGAAGGTGACAAGCGCACGTAGACGTGGCAGGAACAGCCCATGAGGGAAGAGACGAGCATGGCAAACGCAAAACCGCTACACGACGCAATGGACGAAATTTCCGACACGGTAGGTGAACAGGCCTTCCGCAAGATTCGCGGCGATATTGTCTCGGGCGATCTCAAGCCTGGGCAGAAGCTCAAGCTCGAGCAGCTGAAAAGCAAGTACGGCGTCAGTGTTTCCACGCTCCGCGAAATTCTCAATCGGCTGACCACCGAGGATTTGGTGGTGGCTGAAGGTCAACGCGGGTTCGAAGTCAGCCCTGCCTCGGTGGATAATCTGCGCGAAGTGGGCGATCTGCGCCTTGTTCTTGAAAACCATGCCCTTGCCCTGTCCTTTACCGCTGGTGACCTCGATTGGGAAGCAGATGTCGTTGCGGCCCATCACAAGCTGTCATCGATCGAAAAGGCGCTGCTTGGCGGGGACGCCAACAGGACGTTTGAGTGGATCAAATATGATTTCGCCTTCCATCACGCGCTGATCGCGGCCTGCGGCTCGAAGTCGTTGCTGGCGATCCACCAATCGATCTTCGACCGCTTTATGCGCTATCACCTTCTGGCAGTGAGCTTTCGTGGCGATGGTGTTTCCGAGGACCACAAGGAGCTGTTCCGGCTGGCCCTCGAGCGCGATGTTGCCGGGGCGCAGGCCAAATTGGCTCAACACATCCACTCGGGCATCGATCACATCTTGAGTACCGGCAGGCTCTAAGGTCTGCCGATCAGGCCGCCGACTGGAAAGTGCGGGTCATTTCCTCGGCCGATGGAGAGCGCCCGGTAAAGAGTTCGAACGCTTTGACGGCCTGAAATATTGCCATGCCGGCTCCTGGGAGCGTTGCGCATCCGAGCGCTTCCGCGCGCTTGATCAACACTGTTTCGCGCGGGAAATAGATGATATCGGCGATCCATTGACCCGGGTGCATAAGCTCGATATCGACCGGCACGCCGGATATTTGTCCATGCCAACGGGAGTTGCATTGACGATGCCATCGGAAGACGCGGCCGATGAGACGTCCGCGACTGCGGCGACCCCGTAGCCCATCTCGCACATGCGCGTCGCGAGGCCCTGGCTGCGGGTGGCATCGGTATCGAACACCAACAATTGTTCAACACCCACTTCGACGAGGGCGCGGGCAACGGCAGCGCCGGCGCCCCCTGCCCCGATCTGAAGCACGCGTTTACGCCCGGCACCTGGCAGGCCGCGCCGGAAGCTTTCGGCAAATCCCCAGCAATCGGTGTTATGGCCACTGCGCTGGTCGCCATCAAACAGCACCGTATTGACCGCGCCGACCTCTTTCGCATCGGGAGCGAGCTGATTGAGGTGATCGAGGACGGCCTGTTTGAACGGGTGGGTAATATTGACGCCGCGGAAACCGACTTTTTTCGAGCAGATCGATCACGTCGCCCAAATGCTCGTTGCCCAGATCAAGGGCGTCGAAATCGATCAGATGGTAGTGGTAATCAAGTCCCAGTCGTTCCCCCTCCTGGCGGTGCATGATCGGGGAGAGCGACGCGCCAATTCCGCGGCCCAGCAGTCCGATATGGATCGCACCCTTGGCGCCAATATTGAGCAATTCCGTAAGGCCGGTGCCCAGTTTCGCCATGCCTGAAGATCCCGTTGATGCTGAAGCCGCGGTCAAATGCATTCCCCTTTGAGCAATTTGGCTTGCCCTTGTGTTTTTTGAGCGTCTCGACCTAAATGCAGGCGCGACAATAGGTGATTAATGTACGAACTAGTTAGTTTAGTCAATCGGCCATGGGCTGTGGCGGGGCGGGATATTGAGCGAAACTGAAAACAGCAAGCGGCCCGGCCGTCGCCAGCAGGACCCCGAGGGTACGCGGCGCAACATCATTGAAGTTGCGTCCAGTGAATTTGCCCTCAACGGGTTGGCCGGCGCGCGTATCGACGAAATCGCCGAGAAGACCCGCGCCAGCAAGCGGATGATCTACTACTATTTCGGGGACAAGGAGGGCCTTTACGTCAGCGCTCTCGAAAACGCCTATCGCGTGGTGCGTGAGGGGGAAGCCGAACTCGACATCGAAAGCCTGCCGCCGCTCGAGGGGCTCCGCCGCCTTGTGGGGTTTACGTTTGATCACCATTCCGAGCACGAGGATTTCATCCGAATGGTGATGATCGAAAACATCCATTCGGGCCGCTATATGGAGCGCTCGCCCGCACTGCGTGCGGTCAACGAGGCCGCCATCGCGCGGATCGGATCGATCTATGCCAAGGGCGTCGCTGAAGGCGTTTTCAGGGAGGGGCTCGATCCACTTGAAATACACTGGCAGATCAGCGCGCTGTGCTTTTTCAACGTCTCAAACCGGGCCACGTTTTCCCATCTTTTCGGTCGCGACATGGGTTCGGCCCAAAGTCAGGCAAGTTTGCGCCAGAACACCATCGACATGGTATTTAGGTATCTAGCCAAGCCAGAATATATCTAGCTTCGCCATTGTCCTTTATGCTGGCGGGCCAGCAGTGGATTGACCGGCGGGCTAAGCCATCTGTAGAATGTACGAACCAGTTCGTATGTTTTAGGAGCCGCAATGAAGACCTCAATCGCGACGGTGTCGATCAGCGGCGATCTGCGCGAAAAGCTTGCAGCGATTGCCGGAGCCGGATTTGACGGAATCGAGATTTTCGAGAACGACTTTCTGGCCTTCGATGGCGGCCCGCGCGAAGTGGGACGCATGGTGCGGGATCATGGGCTCGAGATTTCGCTGTTCCAGCCGTTCCGCGCTTTCGAAGGGCTGCCCGAGCCCGAACGCAGTCGGGCATTCGATCGGGCCGAGCGCAAGTTCGATGTGATGGAAGAGCTGGGCACCGATCTGGTGCTCATTTGCTCGAACGTCTCGCCCGCCGCGCTGGGCGGCATCGACCGGGCTGCGGCCGATTTGCGCCAACTGGGCGAGCGCGCCGCGCGGCGCGGCTTGCGCATCGGTTACGAAGCTCTGGCCTGGGGGAGGCATATCAACGACCACCGGGATGCCTGGGAGATCGTACGGCGTGCCGATCATGCCAATGTCGGGCTGATCGTCGACAGCTTTCACACAATAGCGCGCAAGATCGATCCCCAAACCATCCGCTCGATACCGGGCGACAAGATTTTCTTTGTCCAGCTTGCCGACGCCCCGCTGATCGACATGGATCTGCTCTATTGGAGCCGCCATTTCCGCACCATGCCCGGACAGGGCGATCTCGATGTCCCAGGGTTTGCTGCAGCCGTGGCTGCCACTGGATATGACGGTATGTGGTCGCTGGAAATCTTTAACGACCAGTTCCGCGGCGGCTCGCCCGGCACCATCGCCGCCGACGGCCATCGCTCATTGGTCGCGCTTATGGACGCTGTGCGACGCACAGAGCCGGCCATCAGAATCGACCTGGCGCCCATGCCGCCCCCGATTGCCGTCCAGGGTGTGGAGTTCATTGAATTTGCCGCCAACGAGACCGAGGCAGAAGATCTCAAGGCCATGTTGGCCTCGATGGGTTTTGCCCACAAAGGGCGCCACATCGCCAAGCATGTCGATCTCTACCGCAATGGCGGGGTCAATATCGTCATAAACACAGAGCGCGAGGGCTTTGCCCATTCGGCCTATCTCATGCATGGTACCTGTGTGTGCGATATCGGGCTCAAGGTCGAAGACGCGCGAGCGATCGTCGAACGCGCGCGGGCGCTGGGGGCCGAACCATTCGAGCAGCCGGTGGGGCCGGGCGAGCTCAAAATCCCCGCCATTCGCGGGGTCGGCGGCGGGCTCATGCATTTCGTGGATGGCAAGACCGAACTGGCAAGGGTCTGGGAGACGGAATTCACTCCGGTCGGCACGCTGGACGCTCCTGACATGGGCATTACGCATGTTGATCATGTCGGCCAGACCATGAATTACGAAGAACTGCTCACTTGGCTGCTGTTCTATACCACGCTGTTCGACACACACAAAACCCCGATGCTCGACGTTGTCGACCCCGCGGGTCTGGTGCGATCGCAGGTCATCGAGAACGATAACGGCACTATCCGGTTCACACTCAACGGCGCCGACCAACGCTCGACGCTCGCCGGGCATTTCATTTCAGAAAGCTTCGGTTCGTCAGTCCAGCACATCGCGTTCGCCTCTTCCGACATTTTAGAGACCGCACAAGCGCTCAGGGCCACCGGCTTCGCCTTTCTTGAAATCTCCCCCAACTACTTTGCCGATCTACAGGCCAGATTTGGGCTGGATGACGCGTTCGTTGACCAGCTCAGGACCGGCAACATCCTCTATGATCGCGACGACACCGGCGGGGAATATCTTCAGCTCTATTCGCGCCTTTACGGCGACGGCTTTTTCTTTGAAATTGTCGAGCGTCGAAATGGCTACAATGGGTACGGCGCAGCTAACGCACAATTCAGGACAGCAGCACAGAAACGTGATCTCAGAGGCAAAAGCATGCCAAAGCGGTAGGCGATCGCGCTCGTTTCCTGGCAACCCTATCCACATCGGTATTTGTGGACCACCATGACGCGTTCGAACATGACGTTGGTGGCGGATTGGGGGCCGATTGCTGCCTGTCGGGTTTTGCTCTCAACAGGGAGCGAGCTGCCATTGTATTTGCTGACCAAGCACCATCTGCCCCGAGCTGGAAAACCGATCAGCCAGGTTCATCCAATTGAAGCTTCAGAACGAACCGAATTTTTCCGTGCGCCCACTCACAATGGTAGTTCTTTGACTTTTAAAGACGATCACTTCAGTAGAGTATCGAGGCTCCTGCTGGAGTGCGGATATGAGCCAAGATATTTTCGTTTTCATAGCAATCGGTTTTGGCGCTCAGATAATTGATGGCGCTCTGGGGATGGCGTTCGGCATCATCACGACTTCTTCCCTACTGGCGTTCGGCGTACCTCCGGTAACGGCGAGCGCGTTAACTCACATAACCGAAATATTCACAACGGCAGCTTCTGGGACCAGTCACGCCGTACATCGGAATGTCGACTGGCGCCTTGTTGCGCGCCTGGCACCCGCCGGCATGATCGGCGGAGCCATAGGAGCATTCTCGCTTGCGAACATTGATGCCGATGCCATCGAACCCTTTGTAGCCGTCTATCTGATGGCCATCGGCAGTTACATTCTCTTCAAGGCCTTCCGTCCGCTCTGGCCAAGAGATGTACGCGATAAGATCATTCCAGTGATCGGCTTCGGCGGCGGCGTCCTCGACGCAATGGGTGGTGGTGGCTGGGGCCCGATCGTTACGACTTCGCTGGTTGGACGAGGTCATGAGCCAAAAAAGGTGATCGGCTCCACCAGCCTGACGGAATTCCTGGTTACACTGACGATCTCGATATCCTTTGTTCTTGCGATAGGCTGGACCGAAATAACCAGCGCCGCCGGCCTCATCATCGGTGGCGTCCTTGCCGCTCCTTTCGGTGCCGTTCTGGTCAAACGGATACCAGTCAGACCCCTTATGGTCGCGGTGGCTCTGGTGATTATCGCCACGTCAGCAATACGCCTCCTCTAAGCCAACGTGATGATAGCGACGGAAAGACCATGTGAGCAGGTGCGGGAGAGCCAAGATCGAACGCATCGAATGTCCGAGGCCCATACGCCGACTTATCGTTCCCCCCGCGACATTCTTCTTTGTTTCGGCTTCGGCAGCCTCAGTTATTGCCGAGCAGCTCGATATCATCCCATTCGACATCAAAAGCGTCTATAGATGCCGTAGGTGACCCAACAACATCGTAGAACATCCGGCCATGGCTAGCAAAACTGCGGCCTCCGGAGCATCTGCGCCGTATAAACGGTTCCGCTGGATGAGCATGCTGTCCGTCGTCAGAACATTTGGCACACCTCGCGGCGTAGATTAGCGGAGTGCGGGCCTCGTCTGGGGGTTGATATTAAGCGGCGAGGTTGCGGTGCAGCAAGCGCCGATGTTCGATGGTCTTCCGTTTGATCCTTTCACGTTGTTTGATGATGGCAGGCGCCCTGCCGAAGTAGGTATCGGCGGGCGTTACGTTGTGCAGGCTCTCGTGGTAACGCTGGTGGTTGTAGTGCTCGACGAAGGCCTCGATCTGGGCCTCAAGATCGCCGGGCAGGAAGTAGTTTTCCAGCAGGATGCGGTTTTTCAGGGTCTGGTGCCAGCGTTCGATCTTGCCCTGGGTCTGGGGATGCATCGGAGCACCGCGCACATGGCTCATTTTCCGGGCCTTGATATATTCCGCCAGTTCGCCCGCGATATAACTCGGGCCATTATCCGACAGCAGCCGAGGCTTGTGCAGCACGGTGGCGTTGTCGCAGCCCGAGGACTTGAGAGCGCGGTCCAGCGTGTCGGTCACATCCTCGGCCCGCATATTGGTGCATAGCTTCCAGGCGATGATGTAGCGCGAGAAGTCATCGAGCACGGTCGACAGATACAACCAGCCCCAGCCGATGATCTTGAAGTAGGTGAAATCGGTCTGCCACATCTCGTTTGGTCGGGTGGTTTTGGTGTGGAACTGATCGGCGGCCTTGATCACGACATAGGCCGGGCTGGTGATCAGATCATGGGCCTTCAACAGGCGGTAAACCGTGGCTTCGGACACGAAGTAGCGCTTCTCATCGGTGAAGCGCACCGCTAACTCGCGCGGTGACAGCTCGCTGTAATCGAGCGCCATCTCGACGATCTGGTCCTGGATGTCGTCGCCGATGCGGTTCCACACCCGGCTCGGCGCCGATGGTCGATCTTCCAGCGCCTCCGGCCCGCCCACGAGATAGCGGTCATACCAGCGGTAGAACGTCCGGCGAGCAATGCCGAGCTGGTCCAGCGTGTGCTTGGCGGGCAGGTGCGACTGCTCGACGATCCGAATGATCTCGAGCTTCTCGGATGCGGGATACCTCATTCGTCGTCGCCCCCATCCGCGATCATGCTTTTTTTAAGCAGGCGATTGTCCAGCGTGAGGTCGGCAACACATTCCTTCAGGGCGCGGGCTTCACGACGCAGGTCATGCACTTCGCCGGTGGTCGCAGCACGGGCGGTGTCTCCAGCGAGACGGCGCTTGCCGGCCTCCATGAACTCCTTCGACCAAGTGTAATACAGGCTCTGCGCGATGCCTTCCTTGCGGCACAGTTCGGCAATGCTGTCCTCACCGCGCAACCCATCGAGCACGATGCGGATCTTATCCTCGGCCGAGAAGTGCCGACGGGTCGCACGGCGGATATCCTTCACCACCCGCTCAGCAGGGACCTTCACCGGAGATTTTTTCAAGGAGGTTTTGGGCTTCATCTTCGTTCCTTCATCACTACGACGAAGCCCAAAACCTCCTTAACTTACAACCTCAAACCTGTGCCATGGGTGCTGACGGCGGACAACCCTATCGATGAGCACAAGACCTCCGAAGTTCCTCACCTGCGAATCGTTGATGAGGAGCTATTCGCTGCCGCTCGGGCATTAAACGAAAAAAAAGGGCGCAAGCACGCCTCACATGCGAGACGCCCCAAGCATTTACTCTCAGGACTAATGAAGTGCGCGCATTGCGGTGGTGGCATGTCGGTTAAAGACAGGGACCATGGCCGGGTAAGGATTCATTGCAGCACTGCCAAGGAAAGCGGCGCCTGCTCATCTCGCACAGCCGTATATCTGGACGACATCGAGCACCGAGTTGTCACGGGTCTGGTCTCGGAGCTGAAAAGCCAGGAAGCGCTCAATGCTTTTGTGGAAGCGTATAATGCCGAGAACAAGAAGATGCGAGCGGATGCTGGTAGTGACGTTGCACCTCTAAAAAAGCGACTAGCAACGATCGAGAAGGAACTTCAGCGAACGGTCGAGCTTGTCGTCAAAGGGGTGATTGAAGAAGATGACGCTGCACGAATTCTGGGCAAGCTCAGATCGCAGCGGGAGGAGCTTGAACGGCAGGTGGCAGTTTGGCAGGCACCCAATGTTGTCCAGCTCAACCGCCCTGCTGCGACCGTCTACGCAAGCGTCCTTGCCGAACTGCCCAAGGTGCTCGCTGGCGGCGATAGCCCGACGGTGCCGGAAGCAACTGTCGTGTTTCGGTCATTGGTGGACAAAGTAGTTATTGAGCCGATAGCCAAGGAAAAACCCAAGCTGAGGCTCTACGGAAAGCTGGCTAAACTGGTCTCCGCCGGCGATCTCGCTGGGGGGATTAGTGGTAGCGGAGGAGGGACTTGAACCCCCGACACGCGGATTATGATTTGGCATGTAGCAGACTGCATATGCCGCAATCCTTGGGCTTTTACAATATCTGTGCTTGGACTGTGCTAGATTGATGTTCGGCACGGCACCTTCAAACACCCATTTTCGAAGGAAGATGTTCGCGCTCGTAACCGACGGCTATGGCTGCAGTTATTAGTTGGAAAAATTTGGCGTCGGGCTCTTGAACAACTATTCCTCCCACCCCACAATCTTAACATCTGTTAACGATGGGACGCACCGGGGGTAACAGAGCATTGCTTGAAGCTGTCAAGACCGAACGCAGCCAGCAAGATATTTATGGTGATTTCCATGAGAAACTCCATGATTGACGACTGGATGCTGAAAGTCGCGGACGCGCACAGCGCTCCCCAGCTAACATAGGCATTCGCCTCGATTGTAGTGCAGCAGGGCACTTCGGTGTCCGTAATAAACAGTTCCGGGGGAGAGCATAACCGGAAGCACACGGTGCTCTCCTCCCGGTATCGCCTGGGGGGAAATGTTGGCGGCTTGGTCAGCTGTGGTGCGGCAATATCCGCATTTTGATCCGTTGATTTCTAGAACAGACGCGGAAGGTGTTGCGACAGATCCGAAACGGGTCGCGGAACACAAGTTCTATCCCTTTCTCAAGTATGATGATCGATGGACTCGGTTCGCTCCGAAAGGAGCGAAAGGCAAGGTGAAGTCTCGACCGATTAGGTTTGCTGCTCGCTTGGACGCCTGCATTTTCTCGTACTATCGAACGATATTATCGGCTCAATATGAGGCTTGGCTATCTGCGTCGGGATTGGACGGTGAGGTGCTGGCGTACAGGCGCATTCTGAAAAAGAACGGTGGCGGTAAAAGCAACATAGAGTTCGCGAAGGAAGCATTCGACACAGTTAGAGCCTATGGCTCCTGCTGCGTCGTCGCACTGGATATCAGCGATTTCTTCGAAAATCTTGACCACGCGGTCCTGCAGCGTAGATGGGCGGATCTCCTTGATACAACGTTGCTGCCCGCAGACCACTTCCAAGTCTTCAAAGCGCTCACCCGCTACGCCTATGTCGACGTCAAGAAAGCGTATGAGAGGCTCGGATACTTTGGGTTGAAGACGCGCCCTGACGGATCAAAGGTGGAAGGCTATCTTCGCGCTAAAAAGGACATCCCTAAGCAACTCTGCGATGGAAGAACGTTCCGGAGCAAAATCACCGGGGACGGCGCGGACCCTTCGATCATCGTCGTGAACAAGAGCGGGAAAGGTGTGCCACAAGGGGCGCCTTTGTCAGACCTGCTGGCGAACCTATACATGTTTGAGTTCGACAAAGCGGTGTCCAACAGGATGAAGTCGCTTGGCGGAACCTACATGCGCTATTCGGACGACATTCTCCTTATCGCCCCTGTTAATGCCGCTGAGGGCGCAAAGCTGGAAGAATGGGTGCGCAAGTCGATTTCCACTTATGCTCCTGGCCTGGACATAAAAGAAGAAAAGTCATCGCTGCACATTGTCGAACCTGATGGCTTGGACCAACGAGTTTCCGCAATTCTGCCACCGGGGAAACCAAACAAAAACCTAGAGTATTTGGGTTTCAAATACGATGGGAAGCATATTCTTATCCGCGACAAAACGATGAGTGGCCTTTATCGAAAGGTGACAGCGAACTGTCGCGCTATCGCCCACAGCTTCGCTAAACGATACCAAGGCAAATCGACGGCTGAGATCATGAGCATGGCCAATGTCGAAAAACTCATTCAAGCCTTTGGTCCTGTCAGAGAATTCGAGACGAAAAGTGACGACTACAGGAAGTGGACTTTTTCAACTTACGTGAAGCGCGCCAGCAAGGTTATGGGGCCGCTTGGCAACCCGATTAGTCGGCAAACCCGACGGCTACGCTCAATTATCCGAAAAAGGCTTGAGGCAGACTTGCTTGACATAGTTGGCCACTAGGTTGGAACGAGTTGCTTAATCAGGCGCTGCGAAAAAATCTTCATCCAGCCGTTTGAACTCGAAGGCCCGGCTGACGCGAACGCGGTCGTTGTTCACCTTCGCTGGCCAGGGTCAAAACCGGCAACATCAAGGTCTGATGGTCCGGTATTGTCATTCGCCTCGCCTCACGACTTTCTGTTGTGCGGGGTCGTAACGGAACAGGTGTAACTCGCCCGCTTTTAAGAGCGTCGTAGCTTGGCTAACATGCTCGGGCAGCACATAAAACCACTCCTGCGGACGCACTTTTCTGCCAAAGCGGTCCACAATGAACAGATCGGCAGGCCGAGCGGGCGCGAAAAAGCGGTGCAGCAGGTTTTCTACCTTTGCCCGAGCCAAATTTTGAAGTTCGAACGTGGCGACAACCTCGACTGCAGCCAGCAGGAAGGTTGGATCGTTGCGGGCATCTGCGACACGGCGACGAACATCCTGTGAGGTGACGCCGATCTTGTGAAGAATGTTGCGTTCTGCGGCAATGGCCGGGTCGGTCGACAAAGAGCGTGCCACATAGATCGTGCCCGAGAGTGCCAGCCGGTCAGCGTCCCATTCGGGGTCGAGTGGACCAAGGCCAGCCCGTTGAACAACGCGCGCAGTGCTGTCATCGTTCAGCGACTTGCGGAACGAGGACATCAGCGGATCGCTTTCCGTTCCGTTCGAGAAGATGACGCGCAGGCGGTGGTCGCGGGAACCGCCGCGCGCGCTCATCTCTGTTTTTTCCGCGACGTAGGCCAGAAGTCCGTTGCGAATGAAAAAATCGCCCTCCAGCGGCTCGATGATCGCTCGGCTTTCGATGATGGTGGCAACGCGCTCCCCGGTGTCGAGCGCGGACTGCATTGCCTCGAACAATTGCTGGAACTGGGCAAAATCCGGGCACACGACAAACTCGGCGCGATGGTCAGGATTTTGGCGTTCCGCTGCCGGTGTGACGTGGCGCAACCCTACCAAATCGGAGCCTATATCTAGGCTGTCATCGGCAAAAATTTCGTCCAAACTCTCAATGATGTCTTCCGGCTGCGGATCATCGCGCCAAGAAACGGTCGGCGCCGCATTCTCCAGAGCCAGCAACCCGAGATGATCTTCTGCCCGCATGGCTTCATCTGGATTAGCGGCCACCTTTGTCCAAATCGTGCCGAGACGCATTTCTTCGTGGTCGCTGGCATCCGGGTCTGGCAGACGACCATGTCGTTCATAAAAACGCGTTGCCTCCCGCAAGATGGCAGCACCGCTACCATCGGACGATTGACGGACCGGAGGCGCAGCGCGCACATCGAGTAGGCCGTATTCGTCGGGTTCAGCAAAAATTTCTTCTAGCGTTGGACGAGCCAAGGTCACAGTCCCCCAGCGCGCAATGTCTGCGCCTTGCGCGTTTTGAGCCACGCCAGCGCTTCTGCCATGCGTTTTTCAAGCGCATCAGCGGAATGCACATTGGGTTCGCGGCCCTCCTGTGCCCGGAACAGTTTTATCCGCCGCCAGAGCACAATGGCCTCGTCCTCGCTCATCTGCACACGGTTGGCGACCATCGCCGACTGCACGTGCGCGAGGATGGTTGCGTCAAGAGACTTCGAGGCGACCTCAAACCGTTCGCGGAACGCGTTTACGCTGTCGATTAGGTCAATATCGAGATCGCGCACATTGATGAATCTGCGCACCATGGTCAGCAATGTGTTCGGCGCGCTCTCTGGTTCCTCATCCCTGCTTTCGGCTGGCTATGGTCGAACTCCGCACCGGGTTCCGCCATTCCATTCTCGGCTTCGCGCCGCGCCAAGGTGAGGATATTCATACGCGCAGCGAGGTCTTGCCTTATGGCTTCAGTCTCATCGTCGGTCAGGTTCTCGTAGCGTTTCTCGATGATGTCGGTCAGGATCAGCTGCGTTGCCACTTCCGGCACAGTTTCCGGCGAGAGCACGCGGGCATCCATTGCCTGACATGCGCTGGCAACAAGATCGTGCATATCTTGTTCGCAAATCTCGCGGGAACGATCAGTTGGCGGCTCCATCAGCCCCTTGATGCCGATCGTCACCTGACCTTGGCCATCAACGCTGATTCGCTCGCGGATATCGCCATCCTCGCGCCGGTAAAATTTGAAGTTAGGCGCCAGCACCTGCTCCATCAGCAGCGAGCCCGAAATCGCCTTGAGCATGTCATTGACCGCATCAGTCACGACGCCGGTTTCAACCCCCGGTTCGGCAACCAGATTGGTGAACAAAGCCCGCGTCTTGCCCGGCGCGTCGCGGGTGGCACGCCCGATGATCTGGACGATTTCGGTCAAAGAGGCACGATAGCCGATGGTGAGGGCGTGTTCGCACCAGACCCAATCGAAACCTTCCTTGGCCATACCTAGGGCAATAATGATATCGACCTTGGCCCTGTCCGCCACATCGTCTCGCCTGCCGTCGATGCCCTTGATTTCGCGCGACAATGCGGCCTTCACCACCTCACGCCCCGGTGCGTCATTGACCAGATCGGCAATCTTTAGCACCCGCCCATCAGGCGTTTCGATCAGATCAAAACCGGTTGCGGTTTCAACGCCGACATGTTTGCCGATCAGATCGATGATCCTGCCAACTTCGTTGTTCTTGTCCTCGTAGGCTTCCGCTGAGCCGCGATGGGGAATGTGGATGATCGTCTTGAGCCGGTCATCCAGCACTTCGGGGAGGCCGTTTATGTATCGGCCCTTATAGAAGCTGTAGTTGATGCCCAACGCCTTGAGGTATTCATAGCCGTCAAGTTGCTCGTAATAGGAATAGGTGACGGTGGTGAACCGATCCTCATCTTCCGGGCGCAGCACCGGCACCGCATCGCCCCGAAAGTATGAGCCGGTCATGGCCATCACGTGCGTTTTTTCGCGCCCAACGATGCGGCGCAGGATCTCGCCCAGCCGATTATTGTCGTCCGCAGAGACGTGATGAAACTCGTCAATGGCGAGGAATACGTCATCGAACGCTTCAATGCCCCTATCCCTTTCGACCGCATCGAAGCCAAAGCGGAAAGTCGCATGGGTGCACACCAGCACGCGCGCATCCGATGCCAGAAACTCGGCAAAGGCCCTGACCTTTTGCGCAGTGGAACCCTCTTCCGTCCCCGACAGACAGAGGTTCCATTTGTCCTCGACATGCCAATCGGCATCAAAGCCGTGGACTTGCAGATCGGTGGAGCGGAACGAGCCGCCGATGGAGGTTTCCGGCACACAGACTATAGTTTTGGACAATCCCTGATGGTTCATCTTGTCGAGCGCGATGAACATCAAGGCCCGGCTTTTGCCGGCTGCCGGCGGGGCCTTGAGCAGCAGGAACTGCGCACCGCGCGCAGCATAAGCACGGGCTTGCATCGGGCGCTGTCCCAGCGCATTGGTCGCCTTGGAAACGCCGGATTGGCCGTAGGCGACATTGAGCATTTCGACCATTATTTGTTCCCCCTCGACGCCACCTTAACCGCGTAGAGTTTGAACAGGCGTTCGAGCCGTTCAGTGTCGTTGCGGAAGGGGCGGCCGATATACATCGTCTCCAGCACGTCGTCGTTTTCCCGATGCACGGCGCGCAAATCGTCCGGCATTTTGTCAGGATCGTAGAGATCGGCAATGGTCTTGGGATAGTGTTGATAGCGCGTTTTGAGAATGCGCCGAGCCGAGGCAGAAAGCTGATCGAGTTGGTCGGCGGTGAATTTGGGAACTGGAAAAGTGTTCCAGCCCAGTGTGTTGGAATACCGGAAGCGCGCCTCTAGCCTGCCGCAGACCGTCCCAATCCAGACAAGGTGAAGGCGCGAAGCGATGAGCGCAATGCACCAGTCGGGGGCATCGTAGAGGACCTGATTGAGGTCGGAGGAAATTACGTCGGCACCAACCCGCTCGACGGGGAGATAGGGGCGGCGCTCGGAGGTAACGCGAGGGACAAGGATAGCATGAGACCTTGCCCAATTCTGTGCCTGCCTAAATCGGTGCGGGTAGGCAGCAGCTGGTCGAGTTTGAGCTGCCTTGCTTGCCGATCTGAAAGCAGCCACCTGATCAAACCGCTTTCGCAGAGCCGGTATCAATGAGGCAGTTGCAGCCTCATCATCTCGCACCCAAAGGCAGTATCTTACCTTCCCATTGCATACTTCGTCAGACCCCATGAACTTCTTTACGAAGCGGTCGGCCTCGGGATGGTCATCAAGAAGTTGCTGCTTTTCCTGCGTGCTTAGAATGAGATGTCCTCCATCCGTGGGCTTGTTCCCATATTCCATATAGGGCAGGCCAAAAATCGAACGAGGTTCGGCGGCAACAAAAAAATCAGGGCCGTCGAGCAGGTAAGCGTTGATGTTTTCGGCTTGCATCTCAAGCCCCTCGGTGAAGAGACGCTTTCTGCCTTTGCTTACGTTGCGCAGACCAACAACCACACAGATCACAGCGGCATTATGCGAGGCATTGTTGCGCCATTTGAACGACGTATGGGCAAACCCAATTTCCACCCCGGCTTTAAGAATATGCGGCCATAGCGCACCTACTGATTGCCCCTGACAAATCGAGTTGGTTGCTACCAGTGCTGACCTCGCGTTTCGTCCGCGAATGTAGTTCGCTGCCTTGAACATCCAAGCCGACACGAAGTCGATACGCCGATAAGCATCAAGCTCACCGGCCAACACGAATTCCATGTCGGCATTTTGTTCGTCAGAACGCGAGTTATCTCCTAGGAATGGCGGGTTCCCGGCGATGAACACCTCTTCATCTTCCCCAGGTGACGAACACACCGTGTCCCAATCCAATCGTAGCGCGTTGCCGGTGACGATATGCCCGCCATCGCGCAGGGGAAGCATCGGCGGCATCTGGCCGAACACGTCTGCGAAGCGCGCATTGGCCTGATATTCGGCAATGAACAGCGCCAGCTTGGCCGTCTCGGCGGCAAAGTCAGTAATCTCGATCCCGTGGAAATTGCCCAGCGATACCGACGAAAACATCTGCATCAGCGGATTGGCCTCAAGTTCGGCCAGCCTTTCTAGAATGCGAATTTCGCGGTCGCGCAATTCCCGATAGGCGACGACGAGGAAATTGCCCGAACCACAAGCAGGGTCGAAAACCCGTATTCTCGCCAGTCGAGATAATTGCGCCCGCAGGGCTGTTGGCTTGTCCCACGCCTTTTCTATCGCCGTATCCAGATCGTCGAGGAACAGCGGCCCCAGGACCTTCATGATATTGGGCACGGAGGTATAATGCATGCCCAGTTCGGAGCGCGCGCCCGGATCGGCAATGGACTGGATCATCGAACCGAAAATATCGGGATTGATCAGCTTCCAGTTCAAGTCGCAGGCGTCACGCAGATAGCGGAACGCCAGTGGATCGAAACTTGGCGCATCAATGCCATCGGCAAACAGGCCGCCATTGACATATTCGAATTGTCTCGCCCATTCCGGCAGGCCCGCGCGCTGTGCCTTGGGCAGGTTCATGGCGGAGAAAGCGTGCACGATGGTGTCCCCGCGCATATTCGCCCTTGTTGCCGCTGTAGGAGAACACGGCGTGGGAGAACTGGCTCTCGGCAAAAATGCCGACATCTTCTGCGAACAGGCAAAAGATCATCCGCGTCATGAACAGGTTCATGTCGTGGCGACGCGCTGGAGTGGTCCAGTCCGGGTTTACGCGCATCAGCGCGTCATAAAGCTTTGCCAGTTTACCAGCAGCGGTGACATCGACCGGATTTTCTTCTGCCGCCTGATAGCGATCCTTGCCCGCCGCCGGCAGCAGGAACGAAAAGTGCATTCCAAGCTCGGCAAATGCGCAATGCAGGGTATCGCCCGACTTCGGATGCTCAGCCGAAACCGTATCGCCATCGGTAGCGATGAGGATTGCGGGTTTGCCGCTGGCCGTCTTCTTGCTTGCGCGCAGAGAAGCAAGCGTTTCCTCAACCGCCCCCCTCTCCGCAGGAGCGTAGTGAAAGCGCTTGCTGAGCAATACGCCACCCGGCAAATCGGATTTGTTGGTCGCGCCCCGCAGCTTGGCGACGGTCGCCTTGGCACTATCAGTCGCGTCTGCAAATGCAAAGCCGAACTCGGCAGGGTCGAACGGCTGTTTCGCAATCGCTTCGAGTGCGTCGGCAATCTCGGTAGGGTTCATGGCAAATCAAACTGGAAAACGCTGTTCAAACACTGGCACGGGGTAACTAGTCCCGCAAGGTAGCGAAATAATTGCCCGCCCAAACATCACATAATGTGTATTTTATTCGGTTCTCGAGATCGCTGAGGCGCCCCCGATCCTTGGCCTTTCCAGTGACTTCAAGTTTTTCGGTCGCATAGCAGCGCCAACGACAACATCATGATTTCCAGCAGAACCCGACAAATCATGAGGTTTCCATGCGCCAAGCTCGAGTGCTCACCGATCCCGAGTTCAAACGCCTCCTGGCTGTGGTGGCGCAGCGCAAGAATGCTGCCCGAGATCGAATTGCCCTAATGCTGTCGCACCTCGCGGGTTTGCGGGTGGGCGAGTGGTCATGCGGGACGTATTCGAGGCCAATGGCGATGTTGGGGAACAGCTTCGGTTTCGTGGTGTCCAAGTCGACCATATCAGACAGATATCCGTTGAGGCCCAAGATAATAGCGCGCCGCGTTCCGTGTCCTGTCCCGGTAAAGCGAGCCATGCAGCGAGACCCTAGCGCCACAGCTTTGTGGGCTGCGGGCGATTAAGATGTGCCCGTTCGGCGATGAACCTCGCGGCCGCCGTCATCAGGCCCATCATATGCGAACGCGATGGTCCAACGCCAATCTTCATCATTTCCGTGATCGACAAGAACATGGATGATCCTACTCCGCTGATCGGCCTCTGCCCGGTATGCCGCTGATGGTCCGAAGATCCTCCCGCACCAGGAGCCTTAGGAAATCGAGGAAATTTTCGACGGGTCGCCCGCGCGGCTTGTTCTTGGGGAAGATCAGGATGGCGCTATGCTGCGGCGCAGGAGCAAAGGGGCGCATCACGACGTTGCCTTTGAGATAAGGCATCGCCACAAAGGGGTTGACCACCGCGATGCCGACGCCCTGTTCGACCAGTGCGCAACTGATTGAACTATAGGGGGTCTGGACGACGTCGTTCACTGGCACATTGGCTTCCTGGAACACCCGATCGAAAGAGCCGCGCAGCATTTCACCACGTGGCACGGTGATCATGCGTTCGCCTTCTATGTCCTTGGGCGTAACGATCTGCTTGGCGGCAAGGCGATGCCGGCAGGCAAGATGCAGATGGCGTCAACGGTATAGAGAACTTCATGATCGAGTGTCTCGTCGCTGGTAGTGTTGGACACCAGCGCCACATCGCACGTGTGCTCCTGCACCCAGCGCGACAGCACATCGGAATGCGCAGCTTGTATGGTGATGGTGACTTCGGGATAGGCCTCCGAAAACATTTTCACAGCCCGTGGTACCAGCGACAGCGAATGCGACTGCACCGCCCCGAGCCGCAAGATCCCGCTGCCCGAGCGATGGATGCGATGCGCGGCTTCGGAGAGCTGACGCAGGCCGACGAAACTGCGCTGCACCTCCTTGAAGAGCGCTAGTCCATCTGCCGTTGGCTGCAACTTGCCCGGGAGCCGGTCGAACAGTTTGAGGCTGGTTTCCTTCTCGAGGCGGGAGATGGCACGGCTGATATTGGGCTGGGAGGTATGCAGCATGGTCGCCGCCGCGTCATCGAACCGCTTTGCATCACGGCGTTGAACGCTTCGAAATAGCTGAGCTTGATCATGTTTTGGCGTCTCGGCGCGGATGCGGCTTCGAAACCGACCCTATCAAGACGAGGCCAGCATGGCGATGAGCGAGGTAACGAAGATCAGCCCCATGCCGGCCATCAGCAGCGCAGCCATCGGCAAGCCGGCATCGATCCACAGTCCGCACCCAATCGTTGAGGCGGCCGAGCACACGAGGGTCACGCACTGCACGGTTGCACGTGCAGCGCCGAGCGTTGCCCTGCCATAAAGTTCGGCGAGGAGATGCGGCGTACAGGCGAAATAGAGCCCCCGTCGCGAACCCGGCGCCGGCAAAATAGCCGAGGACGGTCCATTCCGGCGAACCCATGAGCGCGATGCCAATGCCGATTGCCGCAGGCAGGGCGTAGGTGCTTACCACCCATCGGGCGGAAAAGCGGTTCACCAGCATGCCGGAAATCAGCATGGAGGAGGTCTGCGCCACCGCATAGACCGCCAGCCCGACGGCGATCCATTCGGCCGCACCTTGCGCGTCGAGCCAGACCGCCTGATGGAACAGCATGCCGGAAAAGATCAGTGGCACGCACATCAGTGCCGGCAGATACGGCAATACGGCCCCGTCGATCGCCAGCCTGAAGCCAGTTCCGCCCACCATCTTTTCCGATACCGCTTCGTGTCTGGCCTCTTTTGCCAGCAGCCACAGAAGGCGGGGATAGCGACGACTGCCATGGCGACCGCAATCACCAACCAGGTAACGCGCCAGCCGAAAGCCGCCAGTAGCAAAACGCCAGCGCGGGCAAGACGGAGGGGCCGAGCGCATAGCCGAGCGATGGTATTCCAGCCAGGGCCTTCTTGCGGCCGTTCAGCAGTTTTACCGAGGCGGTCAGTGCGGCATGGGTAAAGAGCCAGTCGCCCAATAGGCGCACGAACATGACGCCGACGGCAAAGACGAGCAGGTGCGGCGCCAGCGCCACGCAGATGCTGGCCGCGGCAAAGATCGCCAGCAGTACAGTGTGTAGGATCTGAGGCTGATGCGATCGACCAAGCGGCCGAGATAGAACATCGGCACGACGGCGGCGAGCGTGGAAACCGCAAAGATCAGCCCGATGGTCGCCTGATCGGTTTCGAACTCGGCTGTGATCGCCGGGCTGAAGAGACCCAGGAAATAGCCGGTCCCTAGCGTCGATAGGAAGATCATCGATGTCGAATATGTGAGCGCGCGCGGCGTCGAGAGGCTGGTCACGGAAGACTCGCGTCTGGATCGCGGGAGAGTGGGCAGCCGCTCGCGACCGCCCCGGCGGGATTACATGCCCAGCCAGGCGCTGAAGCGATTGGCGGCCTCTTCCTGGCGCGGGCCCCAGAACTGGTAGTCAGTCAGGGCCATCACGGAGAAATTGTCCGGATGCGTCGGCAAGGCCAACGCACGTTCGGCCGGAATGAGATCGAGTGCGGCGGGATTAGTAGGGCCGGCCGCCATGATATCGCAGGCGATGGCCTGGCCTTCCGGGCTCGAGCAATACTTGATGAAATCGCGTGCCATTTCCGCTTTGGGGCTTCCCTTGGGGATGCACCAGCCATAGGGCATGTAGAAGCCGTTTTCCCAAGTAATACCGACCGGCGAGCCGAAATCGATCACCGACTGGGCGCGCGAATTGAACGTCGGGCACATGTCGAGCTCAGCGGTCTGCAGGAATGTCGGGGTCTGCGCGGCGGAGGTCCACCACAACGGCGATTTCCGGCTTGATCTGGTCAAGCTTGGCAAAAGCGCGTTCCCAGCCGGCTTCTTCGGCAAGTACGGAGGCGACATCGCCGGGCGCTACGCCATCAGCCACCAAGGCGAACTGGAGCGTATCGCGCGCATTCTGCCGCAGGCCGCGGCGGCCCGGGAACTGTGCAACATCCCAAAAATCGCATGGGTGATCGGCTTGGAGAACTTGTCGGTGCGATAAGCTAGGATGAAAGCGACGACGTTGGAGCCGATGAAATACTGGGATTTCAGGTGATCAGGTATCTGTTCCGTATCGCCGCTGAGGTCCAGCTCTTCGAGGAAGTCACCCTCTTCGAGCACCGACGCCACGTCGAGGCCGATGCCTTCGCAGAAGTCGTAACGGTAGGTTCCGGTTTCGACGATGGCGCGCACCTCAGCCACGGGCTCTCACGGCGCTCGACCGGAATGATCTCGATGCCTGTCTTTTCGAAATACGGCTTGTAGTAGCCTTCCGTATAGGCCTCGGTGGCGATGCCACCGGTATCGCCAACCGTGAGCCGGTTTTCCTGACCGCGGGCGCTGGTCCAGATGGCCGGGGCCGCCAGCATTACCGCGCTGCCCGCCAGGTCTTGATGACCGTCCGGCGCGTTGGTTTTAGAATAGTCATTATGTGTTCCCTTCCTTAACGTGGTTGAGCGCGTCTACGCGCGCTTCTGCCCAGGTTCCCTACGCTTGAGCAGTTCGGAGGCCACGATCACCAGAATGACCATGACGATGAGAATGGTAGAGACGGCCGCCAGTGTCGGCTCGACGCTGTGGTGCGCCTCGGTCCACATTCGCTTGGGCAGTGTCGTGGTGAGGCCCCGGGCTGATGAACAGCGCCACCGTCACCTCGTCGAACGATCGCACGAAGGCGAAAAGGAACGAGGTCAGGAAGCCAACTTTGATCAGCGGCAGGGTGATTAGCCGGAACGTCGTCAGCGGCCTAGCGCCCAATGTCCACGCGGCATGGTCGAGCCGCTGATCGTAGTTGGACAGCGTCGCAATCATGGTCAGTACCACATAGGGCACCGCGAAAACGGTGTGGCCGATGATGAGGCCGAAATCGGTCCCACCAGCCGATCTTGGAGAAATAGTAGAAAAGCGAGAGCGCAACGATGATGTTGGGCGCAACCAGCGGCATAAGAATATAGGGGAGCACGAGACCCTTGCCCTTGAACGACGAGCGCGTCAGCGCGAAAGCCGCGGGGGTGCCGATCGCGACAGACAACGTTGCTGTGATCAGGCCGACGACGATGGAGCGCACAGTGGCGTCGCGCCAGATCGAGCTGTTGAAATAGGCTTCGTACCACTGCAGTGAGAAACCGCGCGGCGGCCACTCGATGAAGTTGGACTCGGTGAATGACACCGGGATCAGGAAGAAAGTCGGCGCGGCGAGAAAAACGACGATCAGCACGGTTGGAACGGCCAACGGCCACCGAGCCGGCATCGCACCGGGCCTGCGGGCCGGCAACGCGCGCCGGATGGTCTGGTGCACCGCAACTGTCGCCGAGCCGAGTGCGGCCGTGAACGATCGCATAGCCTTGCCGCTGGCGCCGCCGCTCTGCTGCGAACCGGTAATAGTGGCGATGCCGAGCGCCTTGTCGAAGATGATGATGATGACGATCGAGAGCGCCAGCACCATCACCGACACGGCGGCGGCAAGACCCCAGTTATAGAGCTCGTCGATCTGCTGGATGATCAACTGGGCGATCATGGTTTCGCGCGGCGATCCGAGAAGCGAGGGCTGTACGAAAATTGCCATCGAGACGATGAAGGTCACCAGTGCCGCCGAGGCGACGCCGGGAAATGAGATCGGGAAATACACGCGCCAAAATGTATCCCCGGACTCGGCCCCGAGCGTGGCGGCAGCCGAATGCAGGTTGCGGTCGATGTTTTGCATTGTCGAGAGCATCGAGAGCACGGCGACGGGCATCAGCGCGTGGACCGAGCTCAGGACCACGCTGAAGAGGTTGAAGAGGAGATCGGCCGGAACCTCAAGAATTCCGAGGTTGATGATCGTCGAGTTGATGACGCCATTTCGACCAAGTAGCAGCATCCAGGCAAAGGCGCGCACCAGAACGCTGGTCCAGAACGGCAGCAGCACAATAATGAGGATGAGATTCGTCGTCCGGCCCTTGTTGTTTGCTAGGTAGTAGGCCACCGGATAGGACAGAAGCACGGTGATCACCGTGATCCAGGTCGAGATGCTGATGGTGTTGAGAAACACCGAAAAGGCGCGGCCCGAGAACGCCTGTTGATAGAATTGCAGGGTAGGGTTGCCCGAGTCATCAACCGCGCTAATGACGAGCATCGACACCAGTGGGTAGATGAAAAAAAAGAACAGAAACGCAATGACGGGCAGCAGCAACACCCTGCTTCCCAATTTGAAGCGGATCGGATTAACTGGCTGCGCCATGTGCTCGACCGCGCTCATTTGAGATCGCTCCCCACGAAGCTTATCGTATTGGATGGGTGCCAGGAAAGCTCGACCGTCGCGCCCTTGTTGCGGAGGCCGTTGCCCGGCGTCGTCAACTGGACAGCAACGGCTTCCGTGCCGTCGGCCAGCTGCAGGTGGTGCTCGGTCATGGTGCCGGTCATGACGCTGTCGGTAACGGTGGCGGGCAGGGTGTTGAATCCCCGGTCCGGCGGCTGGCCGACCGCAAAGTTCTGCGGCCGCACCATGCATTGCACCGCATCGCCAGTGCTGTACGAGGAGGCTGGCTTGGTCGCCAGAAATTTCGTCTCGCCGGCGCTCTGTACGACGATGCGGTCACCTTCTTCGCCGACGATGGTGCCCTTGAAGAAGGTCGCGCCGCCCAGGAAGTCGGCGACGAAGCGGGTGCGCGGATGATGGTAGAGGTCCGAAGGCGAACCCAATTGCTCGATGCCGCCATTGCGCATCAGGCAGATGCGGTCCGACATTGTCATCGCCTCGCCCTGGTCGTGGGTAACGTAGAGAATTGTGGCGCCCAGCTGCTTGTGCAGATCGCGGATTTCCATCTGCATCTGATCGCGCAATTTCTTGTCGAGTGCGCCGAGCGGCTCGTCCATCAGGATGATCGACGGACCGTAAACGGCACAGCGGGCTAGGGCCACACGCTGCTGCTGCCCACCGGACAATTCGCGCGGCAGGCGGTCGGCCATTTCCGACAGCTCGACGATGTCGAGCAGGCGCCGAACTTCCTTCTCGATCGTCGCATTGTCCATGCGGCGCATGCGCAGTGGAAAGGCTACGTTTTCATAAACCGACAGATGTGGGAACAGCGCGTAGTTCTGGAACACCACGCCGATGTCGCGCTGTTGCGGCGGCAGGTCAGTCGCCACACGTCCGTCGATCCAGATCTCGCCGTCAGTCGGGGCGGTAAGGCCCGCCACCATCATCAAGAGCGTAGTCTTGCCCGAGCCGGACGGACCGAGCAGCGTCAGGAACTCGCCATTGGCGACTTCAAGATTGGTTGGCCGCAGCGCAAACATTTGACCGTATTGCTTTTGCAGGCTGCTGACCCGGAGCTTAGCTGTGCGCTGCGCTTCCCCCTTGATTTTTGCGGGTTGGGTGAGGGTGGCGACGGACATCGGCTCAGCCTCCGGACTTCGGCGTTTCAGGCAGGGCGGCGGTAACGATAATCTCGACGAGAACGTCATCGGCACCCATCTCACACTGCGCGGTGGCGCGGGTGGGGGCGGCGTTGGGTGCCGTCCAGCTGTTCCAGACCGCGTTCATGCGCTCGAAATCGCGTTCCAGATTCTTGATCCAGATCTGTGCGGTGAGCACATGCGCCTTGTCTGTCCCGGCTTTGGCCAGATAGCCCTCAATCTTGGTCAGGGTCTGGCGCGTCTGGCCTTCGATGTCCTGGCTGCGATCGTCTGCCGTCATCCCGCCGACAAACACCATGCCATTGTAGACGACGGCCCTGCTGCGACGGGGATCGGTTTCGATGCGCTGGATATGGGTCATTTTGCTGCTGTCTCCCTTGAATGCTGGCAGGTCTCAGAACTGCCCAAGACGGACCGTTTTGATGGGGGGCCTGATCCGATAGTAACTCACCTCGTCCTCGCTGACGCCGCGCTGTTCGGCAATCATCTGCGAGACGGTGAGGCCGCAGAACCGGCCCTGGCACGGGCCCATGCCGCACCGCCCGAAGGCCTTGGTCTGGTTGGGTCCCTGGCAACCGGCGTCCACATAGCTACGAATGCTACCCGCCGAGATCTCTTCGCAACGGCATACGACGACATTGTCCGTCGCCGGCACGCGATGCGCGAATTTTGGAGCATAGAGGGCATCGAGGAAGGCCTGGAATGCGTCATCTGGCCGAACCGGCGCCACAGCGGAGCCGAGGCACCATCGAGATCGCGCAGGTAGCCCAGTTCTGCCGCGACGGCCTGGGCCGCCAGAGCACCCTGAACTTCCGACGCCAGCGCGCCGACGATACCGCGACCGTCGCCGGCGAGATACACCTGCGTTTTGGCGATGCGGCCATAACGATCGGTTTCGGGTTCGAAGCACTGCTTGGCCTCGTTCCAATGATGCTCGGCCCGCAACGCCTGGCTTATCTGGGTATTGGGGACGACGCCCTGATGCAGCAGCACCAGGCCTGCCTCCACCCGCTGGCTTTTGCCGCGATGGGTAAAGCGCAGCCCCTCGGCGCGCTCCTTGCCCTCGACGGCCAGATCGGTGGCGCCGGAATAGAATGGCACCCCGCCTTGCGGATGGTAACCAGCAATCCTAGGCCCTTCTTCATGTCGCGCCAACCGCGCAGCGCGCCAGCGAAGTGGCGGGCGGCGTTGAAATAGTCCGACGTGATCGTGGTATCGACCATCGCCCGGATTTCTACGCCAGCGCGGATATATTGTGCCGCCAGCAGGTAGAGCAGCGGACCACAGCCCGCGAGCACCACGCCCTGCGCCGGCAAGGCGCGGCTGGTCTTGAGCATGATCTGCGCGGCTCCCCCCCCATCACCCCCGGCAGGGTCCAGCCGGGAATGGGGAAAGGTCGCTCCATCGCACCATTGGCAACGATGACAAACCGGGCCTGCAGCGCCTTGACCTTGCCGTCCTGTAGATAATTGACCGCGCCATCAGCGCTGACATCCCAGACGCTGGCTCCAGCCAGATGCATTGCCCCACTCTCTCGATACTTTGCGGCAAGCTTGGCGCCCTTGGCATAGTCCGCGCCCAGAATGCGTTCGATCATGGAGTCGAGCCGTTCAATTGCGCGATAGATTTGGCCGCCGAGCTGGGCCTGTTCGTCCAGCAAGCACACGGACAATCCAAGTTTCCGGGCCTCGACCGCTGCCGCCATGCCGGCCGGACCGGCACCAATGATCGCGATATCAATGATGTCCGTACTCATGCCGAAAGTTCCTCGGCACTGGCCACGAGCAAGGCCGCTCCATTCTGACGTCGCACGTCCATGCCCTCGCGCACTGTTACAAGACAGGCCTGGGTCGAAGGCTGGCCGTCGATCTCCATTAGGCATTCAAAGCACACGCCCATCATGCAATAGGGCGCACGCGGGGAGCTGGAGACCGGGCTGCGCCTAGTGTGCTCGACGCCAGCGAGCAGCAACGCCGCCGCCACGCTGATCCCCGCCGGAACACGCAAGAGCACGCCATCGAGGCTGATGGTGACCGGCGGGACAGGCCCGGTATCGATTGTCTTGAACAGGGGATCAGTGCGCATAGGTCTTGCCAACTTGACTGGGAACGAACCGGCCGCCGCGGAATACGTCGAAGCCTTGGGCCTTTCGGTAAGGCCCGCCACCCAGGGCCCGATGGTGAGCGCGTGGACCGAGGCCAGCGTGACGCCGCTATGGCTGGTCACCACAAAGGCGCCCGGGCAAGTCGCCGACGCGTCGTAGATCGGAAAGCCGTCCGAGGTCAGGACGCGCAAGGCGCCCCAGGCGCGGACCAGCGTCGCATCGGACAGAAACGGGAAAGTGGCTACGGCCCGGCGCGCCAGCCATTCCATGCCAACCGTCGTGGTGCGATCGTCGAGACCTACATCCTCGCTGGTGGAACCGATCTGGACGCTGCCTTCGCTGGTCTGGCGCAGTTTGTTGGTCGGATAATTGAGGAACGGTTTGAGCCGCTCGGTGATCAGTACCTGACCCTTTTCCGGGAAAACCGGGGCGTACAGCCCGACCTTGGGTGCAAGGTCTGCATTGCCCAACCCCGCGGCCAACACCAGGCGCTCGCCGTGCCAATACCGCCCGTCGGTGGCGGTGACAGTGAAATCGGCGCGATCGTCGTCATTGAAGGCCACATCGGTCACATCGACACTGCTGATGATGCGACCGCCCCGCTTGAGAATACCGGCATGCAGGGCGCTGAGGAGTTTGAGCGGATTGGCATGGCCGTCGATCGGACAAAAACTGCCGCCGACAACGTCCGGCCCGAGGCCCGGCAAATACTGCCGCAGATCGCTCGGCTCCATCATCTCGAAGGGGACGCCGCCTGCCTCGCGATCGATGCGGGTCAGGAGCTGCTCGCGGGCCAGGACGTCCTTTTCACTGAAACCGATCCAGAACCCCCCGGGCTGATGCAGGTCGGCGCCCTGCCCCGTCGTATCGATCAGTTCGCGCTCGAGCCCGGGCCAAAGCTGCGATGCCTCACGGCTCCACTGCGCATAGCGGATCTGATTGCCGCCCTTGCTGTGCACCCAGACAAGGCCGAAATTGCCTCGGGAGGCACGGAAGGCAACGTCGCCCTGGTCCAGCAACAGCACCGGCACATCACGTCGCGTCGCGCCGTAAGCGATCGCCGCTCCGACCAGTCCTCCGCCGACAACAATGAGTTTGGTTCGTTCCACTTCGTCCGGCAGCACCACGCGACAGCGCGAGCCACCCCCTTTTTAGGCATCCACAGGTCTGCCCAGCAAGTGGGCATGCCAAACCGTAAGAGGCCAAAAGGGGCGCAGCAAATATAAATCAATATGGGGTTTATCCGCATTTGATATACCTTATCGGTACACTTCACCGCCGGACGGATGGGCTCGCTGTCAACAGCGGTTGCAATGATGCCGGTGTGAGAAGGGCGAAACAGCGCGCTCCGCCGCCGATGTGCCGCACTCCATCTCCAATCAAGGCGTTGAAGTCGCCCACGGCCTGCTGCTCGTGCTGGTCGGGAGCTGAATGATGGCTTATCGGTCAGTTCAGCCAAAGACAGGACCGACCGAACGCCCCCGAGCTCTGTTGCGGAAGTTACAACTTGTGCAACGATTTTGCGGGCCACGGTTTTCAATGGGTTGCGCGTTGCAAAAGTCCGTTGCACAACGATGGCATGATTTATGGCTATGCCCGCGTATCAACTGACGGCCAGACGCTCGACGCGCAGCGCGAGGCATTGACCTCCGCAGGGGCCGAAAAGGTCTTTGCGGAAACCGCCAGCGGGGCAAAATCCGACCGTGCCGAACTGGCAAAGGTGCTAGCCCGCGTCGGCCAAGGGGATATCCTACTGGTGACGCGGTTGGACCGGCTAGCGCGGTCCACCCTCAATCTGCTCAGCATCTTGGATGACCTATCTCGCAAAGAGGTCATGTTCCGCTCGCTCACCGAGGGGTGGGCCGACACCACCACTCCTCATGGTCGCCTGACCGTCACCATCGTCGGTGGGTGGCGGAGTTTGAGCGCGAGCTGATCCTCGCCCGAACCGGCGAGGGACGGGCCCGTGCCAAGGCACGCGGTCAGAGCCTGGGAAGGCGCCCCGCCCTTACCCCGCATCAGCAAGGTGAAGTCCGGCGGCGGAAGCTGGCAGGAGAGCCCGTCGGGAGATCGCTCGCAGCTATAATGTCAGCGCCAGCACGATCTCTCGAATACCATCGCAGATATAACAGAGCGACGGCTCACGCCGCCGCAATCAGCCCATACTTTGCAAATTGCAATGTGCGTTCGTTTGAGAATTATTTGATGCCGCCACGCTCCCAGTACAGCCAAGTCTTTGCCCCGGAGCTGGAAAATCTCCGATCTGAACGGCACCGATTTACCTACATAAACCGTTCCAGAATGAACAAAGTTTTTGATGCCTACCTGAAACGTGCTCAGGCCGTTCATGCACAATATGGGGTACTTGAACGGCGCTATCTATCCATAGATCCGGCGAAAGTTAAACAAAGAAGAGACCTCTTGTATCTCTTGCTCACCGAGCCTGAACACTGGGTCGAGGCGATCGCCCGTGAGAAAGCTACACGCACGGTAAGGGCAGAGAACACCAAGCTCTATACCGAAGCAGAACGCCACGCCAGGAATGTCCGGCTAGCGGAAAAATTTGACGCTCGACTGTCGACAGCGCGGCATCGTGGGCGGCCAATAAGCATAGCTCGTCACACCGACTCCTTCCTCAAGTCATTACCCTCCGCCAGTCTATTTCGGTTTTGTATGCACGGCCCTCCGGATGGCAGCCGCTCTACGATCAATACAAGATCTGGGTTGCCGAGGAAGTTTCTATCGCCTGTGAGGCTATGGATGACTTCATCGGATATTTTATCGCGCACCAAAGTCCGCCGATCTTCTTGACGAGGTACGGCGGAGCTGACGGCAAAAAGCTGGTGTCGACCTTTGCCGCTGGCGCTGCGTACAGCGAGGAAGAGGTGATCGCCGCTATTGTGGCTACCGCAACAAGGATCGGAACCACCGGCACATATCGTATAAATACCCGAGCCGTCGAGCGGGTATTAGCAGCATGGACCGCCTACAAACAAACGCCAGTGGCCACCCGGCGCATGAAGGGACGAAAATCTAACCATCTGGATTTTCACATCTTTTCTAAAAATCTCGGACTGTGATCGGGCCCGGCTTGCCCTCTACCTATGTCGGCACCTCAATTTTCTTGGAGTGCCAACATGGGAAAAGAACTCGTCGTCATTCAACCGATCGACCAAGGGGGCAGTGAGATATGGCCGAACGTCCATGGCAACCTGTCGCAGCCCAACGAAGCCACGATATTAGAGTGCATAGGCCAAGCGCGTATACAAGACACTCTTTTCTTCAACGACCTCGACCGCAGATCGAACTACCGAAACAGGACCGCCGCGGTACAAGCCGCGTGCCTCTACGCTGAGCTTCGGCGGCATTCCCGCCTTCTTGAGAAAATCCTTGCCGATCGCGGAATAACGCTGGCGTCGAACACTGACCCCCTTCAGGCCAAGCTGAATGGCCTCGTCCAGGTGATCGGCTATGGGGGCATGCCCGCGCAGCTGCAGGCTTATGAGTATTCCCGGAGAGGGAAAGCCGCCCGGGGCATACTTTTGCTGGCTGCTGACAACAATCTCATCTGTTCATTGGCTACTGCAGATGAGATTCGCCGACGCTTTGGCCGTCTCACACAGACGGCGGTTTTCGAGCGGGTGGACCAGGAGCGTCAGGATAAGGCTACTCAGCGCCCAGCAGCGACCAAGCCTGCCCCCTCGATTTCGTCGGCCAAATGTGCCCCTTCGATCTCCCCGGTCGAAAGTGTCCAATCCGTCTCCTCGTCCAACGGCATCAGCAACGCCCAAACACCCGAGAGATCCAACAAGAAAGCCCCGCAGCGATCGACCTGCAGATCGTTGGCGGCAGGACCCTTGGATCATTTGACCTCGATTTTCTCCAGGCCGAGGTGGCAGATTATGCCGTTCTGGCCGTGGAGAGAAAGGAGGCTGGATACCAGGTCACTTTGGTGGCTACCGGTGGCGAAGCCACAGCTGACCTCTGCGACTATGCAATGACATTTCAAGCGGATGGTGATGACCATGGCTAAGAACATCGCCGCTAAGGCGAGCTATACTCCAGCCCTCCGACTCGACAAGATGAATCTCGTCGCCGCTGATACTTGGCGCTTGAACAAGATAGAGCCACTGGACCTCGACCCAATCAGCGGGAAGGGCATATTCAAGCTTTCCGATGTCCTAGTGGCCGCCCTCAGCTCAAGTCGAAATTTCCGAAAGCGCTTCGACGTCGCGCAAATGATGTCCGAGTTTTGATCGATAGCGGTGGCTATCAGCTCATCAGCGGACAGGTGAAATACAGCACCGAGCTACGTGAGCGACTGTTCCAGCGCTCCCTGCAATACCCCTATGCAATAATTTTGATGCCCCGACCGGGGCCATCAGTAGCGCTGCGTCGGAGTTCTACAGTTATCGGCAGTGCCTTGCCTTCACCCAAGAAAACGCCCGCTTCGTTGTCGAAAATTCCGGCGGGAACGATACGGAATTCCTCAATGTGACTCAGGGCCGAAACGAATGGGAAGCGCTGACTTGGTATGAGGCCCTCAAATCGTTCAATGATGCTTCACTATGGGTTCGACGGCGCTCAAGGGGATGGCCTTTGCCGGAGCGACCCGGCTTCATTTTTCGATCGTGCTGCAGGTGATCTTTCGGCTGCTCGATGATGGTTTGCTTAATCCGACGGATCGTCTGCACTTCTTGGGTACCAGCCACCCGAAATCGCATGCATCCTGACGGTGATACAGGATTGCCTCGGGGAGGCCGCTGGAGAAGGCGTTACCATCACTTTTGACAGCGCCACACCATTCTTGCTCGCGGGTGTCTATAGGGAAGCCTACGGATATCCGATCCTGGATCGAAACGAACTCCGCGTGCCGATCGCCAAGCTCCCGTTCGATGAGCGGTTCGTCGGCAGCGACGCCCCTCTGCCGATTGGCAGTCCCATCGCTAACCGCCTTACATTGGGCGACCTCAATTGCAGACGCGGCGCCACCCCGTGGGACAGCGTTTCCGATGTGTGCATCGCCATGCACAACGTCTGGATGATGTCACATGCCGTTGAACTTGCTGTAAGCCGCCTACGGCTGGGGGGCGGATGGTCTTCCTACTTGCTACCGGATCATATCCTCGTAATGGCGGAAATCATTCGCGAGGCATTTCGGCAAAATAACCGTGTCAACTTCCTAAAAGCCAATTCTCGTGAACTAGACCAGCTGGCCAAAAAGGGTCGAGGTACCAAGCTGCTCAACGCTTTCTATTTGGCCCGATAGCCCTTCTCACAGATCCGAAAATTCCGAACGCGGCCCCGCCCGCGAGCGATCGTGCATACTCAAAATCAAGGAAACCACCATGCATTCCTCCTATCATCACCCCCTAGTCCTCCCTCTCTGGACCTTGAGCTATTTCGGCATCATCGTGCTCGCCAACATGATGTTGTTATGGTTCGAGCCGATCTTTCTGGCGGGCTCAGCTATTCCACCGGCGATCTTCGCGTCGGGCTTCGTATTCGTACTGCGCGATTTTGCCCAAAGAGAAATCGGCCATCTCGTGCTGATCGCCATTGTGGCTGCAGCTGGCACCACCTTCTGGCTCGCCGTCCAGAGGTCGCGATTCCTAGTGCGTCGGCCTTCCTCGTCGCCGAAATAACCGATTGGATGATCTACACGCTGACCAAGCGCCCAATGTCGGACCGGATTCTTATCTCCTCGCTGATTAGCGTGCCTCTGGACACGGCGGTCTTTTATGCACTGCTTGGCATCTTGGACCCGCTGGCTTTGGCCCTTGGGGTGGCCATCAAGCTCATGGGCACACTGGTGTTCTGGATCGCGCTCAAGAGTGCTGAAGTCATTCAGGAGGCGATGTAATGACCATCTTCATTGTCGGTCTCGAACAGCACGAGCAGCGTTACACGTGGGAATGGGCAACCCATCTCCCGAGGTGCATCGCCAGATTTCTCAAAGCTTCCGGCTCAACGGATCAGGTTCGCGTGGTGGAAGGCAACCACGCGGTCCAGACCACGACCGAAGGCGCTTTTCTGAACTTCGCGGAGACCAATATCTTCAAGGCGGCGCAGATCGGCCAGATCGCCGAATTGTTCATGCAGGAACAGGTCTACGCTAGCGATACGTTCTTGTTCGCCGACGCCTGGCATCCAGCAGTGACGACCACTCGCTATATAAGCGACCTGCTGCACATGCCTGTGAAGCTTGTCGGTCTATGGCACGCGGGGTCATACGACGCTCATGACTTCCTGGGTCGGATCGCAGACCCGACCTGGGCGAGACACTTCGAGCGATCGGTTTACCATGCGCTCGACATCAATTGCTTCGCCACTCAGTTCCATATCGACCTGTTCAAGTCGAAGTTGGGTATCGCCGACGATCGGAGCATCCTCTTGACGGGATGGCCCATGGATTATCTTGCAACCACCCTTACGCCCTATCGGAAGATGCCCAAGCGCAATCTGGTGCTGTTCCCGCATCGGATCGCCCCGGAAAAGCAGGTCGATATCTTCCGTGATCTGGCCGGGTCATTCCCTGACTACGAGTTCCGGGTCTGCCAGGACGCGCGTTTGACCAAGCCCGAATACCACCGGCTGCTGGGCGAGGCCAAAATGATTTTTTCGGCCAGCCTACAGGAAACCCTCGGAATCGGGCTCTATGAGGGTCTCCTGTGCGGTGCGGTGCCGTTTGCCCCCAACCGGCTCTCCTACAGCGAAATGTATCCGGACGAGTGTCTCTACCCAAGCGAATGGACCGAAAGCTGGGACAGCTACGTCGAGCACAAACCGCTGTTGGTGGACGCACTTCGAACGGCTCTCGAATGCGCGCCGAAAGTTTCAGCGGAAATGATCGGTGACAAATACTTCAACGCGGATGAACTGATGGCGCATCTGATCTGACAACCTGGACCAGCATGCATCGTCCGGTTCAGTAGCTGGACGGAGCATGTTCAAAGCGCCAGGATTGACCGTTGGATTGTCGCTTTTGGGGTGGGTTTCCTGCCTTACCGCTTCTAGGTTGCGGAATCGGCAAAGCGGCCTTTCGCGGCACGCCGGCTGCAAGGCTGCCAACATTCCGGCCGTGCAATAGAAATGGGTCCATTGCTGGAAGCGGCCGGCCAGTATTATCGCACTGCCAAGACACGCGCATGGAGCTGAAGCATTCGTGCTGTGAGTGACGCGTCACCCGATCAACTGAACGATTGCCAACCCGATAATGACCATGCCCGTTATGGCTTGCGCGGCCATCCCTACGCGATAAACCGTGCTGTCGTGATATTCGAGCCATGAGGCCGCTCCGCGCCCAGCCCAGGAGGCGACGATCCCCGTCAGTGTCAGAATGCCACCGACACCTACAATCATCGTCGCCGCGAATACCAAGCCCGCTTCAGGAACATTGTTGGCGAGGGCAAAGACCATGACGAACAGCGTGAGGGGGCAGGGAATGAGCCCCGCAGCAAGCCCAAAGGCTATGCCTTGCCCCTGGTGTTTCCCGTGGCCGTGGCGATTGCCGCGGATGGCAGACCATATCATCCAAGCCCCGATAACGATCAGCAGGATGTGGCTTGCCGCCTCGATGGCAGGGGCGCGACCGGCACCGACCAGGGTGCGCGAGATCAGAGTGCTGCCGACCAGGGCCAGGACAACTGCGGAACCGATATGGGTGACGGTCATCACAATCGAGACAAACACTGCACGCAAAAGCACAAGGCGGTTTCCGGCGGCATAGGTTGCCAGGATCAGCTTGTTGTGGCCCGGTGTGATGGCGTGGAGCGCGCCGAACAGGATCCCGATGGGCAGTACCGCAAGTAGAGCTGACCAGTCTCGCGTCTGCGCGAAACTAGAAACGTAATGCCCCATCGTATGATGAATCGTGGTTTGCAGATCGACAAGGAGTCCGAGCACGTTCTCTTACCGTGCCGGCCAAGCGGCGTGGTCGGCGTCGATGACATAGGCATGGGCGTGACGAAACCCACGCTGGGTCTTCTCGGCATCGGCAATGTGCGGATCGTCGGTATCAAGATCGTCATGAATATGGGTGACTACCTCGGGATCGGATTTGGGCCACACGCGCAGCGCCGCGCCCACACCGGCCGTCCCTATTGCTGCCATGGCGAAGAAGGCCAGGCCCATCCCGAAGGTGGCGCCAAGCCATCCCACGAGTGGGTAGGTCAAAAGCCAGCACGCGTGGGACAGTGCGAACTGGGCGGCAAAGACTGCCGGGCGATCTTCGGGGTGAGCCGACCGCCGCAACAGACGCCCCGATGGCGTGAGGGCGACAGAATAAGCTGCACCGACCAGAACCCAGAGGATCAACAGCATCGGAAAATTCGACACCATCGCCCCTACAAGCATCACTCCGGATGCAAAAGCTGCCGCACCCAGCATGACAGGACGTTCGGGAATCCGGTCAAGCAGTGACGGAAGTGCAAGCGCGGCCAACATCGATCCGCCGCCGAACGCCGTGAGGGCCAATGCGGTATCTTGCTGGGTCAGGCCGAATTGCCCTTGAACGAGCACCACGGTGTTGACGATGATCATTGCACCTGCCGCTGCCGCAGCGAGATTGATAGCCAGCAGGCCCCGCAGGCGCGGCGTCTTGAGGTAAATGCGGATGCCCCGCGTCGTGCGATCATAATGCCACGCGGCTGAGATGGCTTGGGGCTCGGCAATTGCACTGAGAGCACCAGGAGCGCCGAAACAAAAAAGCCGATGACCGTTCCGGCAAAGAGGCTGTTGAATGAAATGACGGTCAGAAGAGCTGCTGCCAAGAGCGGGCTCACCACGCTTTCGAGATCGTAAGCCAGGCGCGAAAGGGATAGCGCCCGGGTATATTCGCGCTCGTCGGGCAGCACGTCCGGGATAGTCGCCTGAAAGGTCGGAGTGAACCCGCCGAAGCCGATTGCAGCAGGAAGATCAGCAAGTAGACCTGCCAGATTTCGGTTACGAAGGGCAGAAAGACCGCGACCCCGCCACGCACCAGGTCGAGGGCCACCAGCATGGACCGGCGCGGCACGCGGTCGGCGAAAGCAGCAGCAATCGGGGCCACGCCCACATAGGCGATCATCTTGATGGCAAGGGCCGTTCCGAGAACGACACCGGCGTTTTCACCCGCCAACTCGAATGCGAGCAGTCCCAAAGCAACGGTGGCGAGCCGGTGCCGATCAGCGCGATGATCTGGGCCGAGAAAAGATGGCGGTAGGTGCGGTTGGCCAGAATGGAAAGCATGATCGAAGTCTCAGAGATATTTGGCGATGGCGCGAAATTCGTCGATCTCGACGCGATGCGCAGGGTCGATGCTCTGTGTCGCATCGGTGAGGCAGTGATCAAGGTGATCGTGGATCAGCGTCTTTTTTCGCCTGGGCAATTGCTCTTTCCACGGCGTGGAGTTGCTGGGCGATGTCGAGACAGGCGCGTTCTGTCTCGATCATCTCGATGACCGACTGCAGATGACCGCCAGCACGCTTGAGGCGCTTGACGATGGCGGGATGAGACTGGTGAGAAAGATGGGTATCCATCTCTGTACCATATCCCCCTGGGGGGATATGGCAAGAGGTGTTACTTGATCAGATGAGCTTACGAAGTTCTTGGTATTGGCCACCAGTGCGCAAGGTTACTACCACGTCTTCGGAGCCTCGATTGCGGAAGAACCAGCCATGGTTTCCAGCAAAGGGAGCCTGGAGTTCGCCGCTGTCGCCGGGAACACCGCGCCTTCTTCGAAGGCGACCGATTGTCCACCGCCATCGCCGTGGGCGTCGAAATTAATCACCCCGCCATCCACGATAAACTCATAGGTCGCGATTGCCCCCGATTCCATGACGAGCTTGTATTCGGTGCCCTCGCCAGGCGTGAGGGTGAACACGATCTCGTCTCGCCACTGCGGGACCGCTGAAGCGACTTCGGGTTCAAGAACCTGTGTTCGGTCCTGGCGGTGGCTTGTTCTTGCTCCGGCACCTGTTCGAAAAACCGCTCGGGTGCGCCGGAGGTAATGGCACCAGCTTGCAGGCCCATCACGATCTGTTCGAGAACATCGAGCCGTGACTGCAGTTTTGGAGACATCGACGCCGGGTGTTCCGGCTTGCGGAACGGGCTGGCCCGCTGCAACCGCAGCGCTCACGCTTCTTCGGCAGCAGCCTCTTCGGCCAACTGCATCTTGATCTCGACCATCTCGGTAAGACCGAGTACGCGACCGATGCGCGTTGGATCGACACCGTATTCTGCTGGCAGAACCACGGCGATCAGGATTGCAATGGCGGCCACACCGGCGATGATTGTGGAGCGAACGAGGCGTGACGTTGTCGGCAGGTCGGCCCGTTCGGGGAAGTCGGTATTGTACATTTTTCTCTCCTTACGGAACGACGAACAGGCCAACGACCTGATAGCCAAACAGGACGAACCCGGCGCAAATCATGGCGACATTGGCGGTATAGGCATGCTTCCAGAACGAGCGGGTGCGCGCCAAAAGCCCATGACGATGAGGATCGTTGCGAGCGCCAGAAGCTGGCCGATCTCGACCCCGACATTGAAGGCGATGAGGTTGGGTAAGAGCCCATCTGGTGAGATGTCGTATTCGAGCACCTTGGTGGCGAGGCCAAGCCCATGGAACAGGCCAAAGACCAAGGTCGCCGCCTTGGTGTTGGGTTGAAACCCGAACCAGCGCTGGAACGCCCCGATGTTGTCGAGCGCTTTGTAGACCACCGACAACCCGATGATCGCATCGATGAAATAGGAGCTGATCGCCCAGTTGAAAAACACGCCGAGCAGCATCGTCGTCGAATGCCCGATCGCAAAGATCGAGACGTAAATGCCGATATGCTCCATTTTGTAGAGAAAGAAGATCACGCCCAAAAGGAACAGGATGTGATCGTAGCCGGTGAACATGTGCTTTGCACCGAGATAGACGAAGGGCAAAAGTTCATGCCGGTGATTTCGCCGATATACCCGGCATCGCTCGTCGCGACGCCATGGGCAGCAGCAGTGGCGGTCAGCGCAAGCAGAATGCCTACCGCCCAGCCAATCGCATCCATAGCGCTTTTCGCCCGCTCCGTTTCCGAGAGTGGCCTGAAGGTAAGTGTGTGAACATTGAAATATCCATCCAAGAGTTGAAGACCGACCCGAGGGGCGCGCAACGCATTGATGGATCAGGCTCTCGGCGGTCGCTCGAACCCCGGCTTCAACCGAGAGGCGGCCCGTTCCTGGGCCATAGGGTAGTCTATGCCCGCGATTGCTGCGGTCATCAGCCGCACAGTGATCGGGACACCGGGAACTTCGTGGGAGTGCTCACCAACGTCGGATGATGATCGTGGCCGTGAATCGATGCAAACCATCCGCATGAACATGGCCGTGCTCGGAGATATCGGCCAGCATTTCGCCAACGCCGGACGCGTGCGCGCTGCTCGCGTTTACCGAACCCACCAGCAGGCTGATGGCAGCGACAAGCAGCAGCAAACAACGTCCAAGATGGCAAAGCGACGAAAAATCATGAACGATAGGTAAACCAGACGTGGTTAAAGCCTGGTTACGGTAACTCCTGCGAGGCTGACATCGCATTTTGGAAGAGAATGGGCCGAACAGAATGGCAGCTTTTAGATTCCGTCACGCCCCTCTAAATGACCGCAATGGCGTCGGAAGCTGACCAAAGTTCCCGCGATCGCCGGAACTCCTGCTCTGCCACGCTCTCTTCCTAGCGCTATTGGCCCATCAAGAGCAGAGGCTTAGTCAGCCCAGCTACCCCATATGCGGACCCTATGCGGGTTTCCTAGGGCATTGATTCCAAGGAAGAAAAACTCGAAATCCGCGCTCTTTTGGCTAATCGTGCCTCGGACCAAGTGTTCGTCGTCGCGCGGAACCCTCTCCCTCAATTCCTCACGCCTACGGCGTCTCTCCATTGGCTGAAGGCCAATGACACGTGCCAGTGAGCTTCAGCGAACTGGTGCGTGAAGACCTCCGGCTCGTTGGCGCGGCCAACAGCCGAGGGCGAAAGCCAGTGCGAGAGCGCCTTTTGCAAGCGGGTTCTGAGTGAGCTTGCGAGCGAAGAAACGCGCCGCCAGAGGCGCTGTCGCTCGCCTGATGTTCTTTGGAGGGGATGCCTTAGGGAGGGAATATCTATCTATAGATAGATAGTTCTTTCTTAAGCCATTTCTTCCGAAGAAGACCAGTAGATCTTATACTATGTATTCTTTCTTACATGAATAGTGACGCCCCGAATTCGATCCTGCTAAATTTAGACATAGCCAATAAAAAAAGGAGAAAAATATGGCTGCGTCACTACCTGTAGGTATTATCACATGGCTCTGGGCCAATACAGCCGAGCTAAGGCTTATCAGACGGACCAAGGAGTCACGTTTAACCTCACCTTCCTAGAATATCAGGCGCTCTGGAAAAAGGATCAGCTAGAAAAACTGATCTATTGGCATAAGCATAACCGCCTTGTGTCGGCGATGAAGCCAGGGACAGAGGGTTTGTTCTGTCGTGGCGATCCAAGGCGGATAGAAAGGCTGGCGTCATGGACAAAACGACGGCTCGCATTCTGACACGTGAAAAGAGCCGTCAGCGCTTCTATCTCCAACCGGAGAAACCCATAGCGAGGATGCGAAGAAGCGAATTGGAGATGCACAGCGTGGGCGGAAGCGCTCCGCAGAACACAAGGCTGCTATCAGCAGAGCTCGCAAAGGTAAAAAGCAAACGCAGGCCACATCGATGCTCGCGTAGCGGCAACAAAAGCAACCAAACAACGCAAGCTAGGTTTGGCCCTGACGCCCTAATCCAACCAATCTTGCGAGCATGGCCGGGGACATAGCAATTTGCAATGTCCCCTTCTTTGCTATTGCGAAGCTTGATGGGACCTCGATCTTGCGCAGAGAGTGCCCACTACCCTGCGCAGCGTCTGTTGCAAATCACTTGTTTGCCGGAGAAGCCGAGCGGCTAAATACCGCTACAGCAGCCGTTCACTAGCTGCTGCCCAAAATCCAACAGCAGGACGGACGCGCGTGACACAAGGCATTGATTTCTGGAAAACACCTACCAGCAACTCCACGAGGCCGGAATAATCCGGTCCAAGGCGAATTTTCGCAGCGGCTGCTCAAGAAATCCCCGAGCTATCTCACATCAATGCGCAGCAAGCAGCGGGTGGTTTCGTGCGAGGTCATCGTGGGAATGGGTGATGCGATTTATGCTGAAATCAAAGGCTACGAGGGCAGTGAGACAAACGCGGTATTAGCGCTTCGTCGGCGCTGGCGCAGGCCAACCTTTATCTCGTAGAACAGGCCGCAGTCAGTTCGCAGACTGCACACCCGAGAAATCGTCGAAGATGCCAACCAGTGCAGCCGACCCTTTTGATCTTATGGCCGCCATTCGCTGGCTGGCTGGGCGAGATGTCGGAAGCGTTTAGTCTATGAATTGGCGCGCCGCCCAGCCTTCAGCGGCTTGGGCGCTTTTTCGTCGGGGTCAGGCTCGACGAACATTTCGCCGATATGCACGCCGAGGCTTCGGAGACTTTTTCGACAACACCAATCGATGGGTTTTCCATCTTGCCGAAGACGGCTGACATAGGTGCGATCACCCCAGCAGCATTGGCAAGATGCTCCTGTGATAGCCCAGCGGCCACCCCGTAAGCGCCGCATGTTCCAAGCTACCAGTTCCCGTGCATTCATGGGCGCACAATCACCATAAAGCGCCACATTAATCCACGGACACTACGCCTACAATTGCGCAGTTGACCGCCTAATCAAATAGATCGCGGTGCTTGACCTGCAGCACGCAACGATGCGATCGAGCCTGTCGACATCGATATCCACCTGCCCTGTTTCCCAGAGCCTCACCTGATCGGCGTGTGTCTAGTTCGCGAGCCAATTGGTCCCGCGAAACGCCCTTGCATTCCCGAGCCCGTCGAATGTTTCGGCCACGGCCAGCACAGCATTGGTCATTCTGCCTCTCATGCACATTGTGCCTGTGAGGATTATACGCACGGATTAATGACTTCTTAATATGATGCTTTTACGCATCATAGAGTTCCGGGGAAAGAATTTGCCTCGGCCATTCCAGAAGGAAGTCACATGTCTGAAATCTCGCTTTCCAAAGCAGTTCGATCGAACTTGCTTTCTCTCCAAAATACCGCTGAGCTGATGGGTAAGACGCAAGAGCGTCTGTCGTCGGGCAAGCGGGTGAATTCGGCGCTCGATAACCCAACGATTTCTTCACCGCCGCGTCCCTCAATGCGCGGGCTGGTGATCTCAACAACCTCATGGACAGCATGTCGAACGGCATCAAGACCATTGAGGAGGCCGATACGGCATCAAGGCGATCACCAAGCTTGTCGAGAGCGCACAGTCCACTGTGCGTCAGGCGCTCGGTGATGCTTGCCACCGAAACCAAGCCACAGCTCAACAAGATTTTGGCGACCGTGGCGAAAGCGATGCCACCGGCAAGTCCGTTCGGGAAACTGCTCTCGACAAAACAATTGCGGGCACTGCCGCACCGTCGGCATCGGGTTCAGACGGTATTGCTGGGCTTATGGTGCGACCACCGATGGAACGGCTGCTGCTGTTCGCCTCAGCGTCGGAGACACCAGCCACACCTTTGAGGTTGATGGCGACACGACCGTGCGCGACTTCGTTGCGTCGATCAACGCTTCGGGATTGGCAACGGCCCATGTTGATGACGCGGTAAACTGCTGATTTCGGCCAACGACAGCAAGACGCTCAAGCTCGAAGCCACAACCGACAACAGCACGCCCGCAACAGCCACGTTCTCGGCTATGAGCGTCAACACTGGCAATGACGGCACCACGGCCCTCACCGCCGCTGGCGTTGCGTCCGATGGTGTGTCCAGCGAGGTCCGCACCAAGCTGGTGTCCCAGTTCAACGAAATCCGCGATCAGATCGGCAAGCTTGCACAGGACGCTTCGTTTAACGGCATCAATCTGCTGAACGGCGACAAGCTCAAGGTCGCTTTCAACGAAAAATCCGGCGATGCGGCTGCCTCGCTCAATATCGAGGGCAGCAAGCTCGATGCCGAAAGCCTTGGTATTCTCGCGGGCGGGGCACAGGCGACAGAGATCGACTTCCAAAGCGATGGCGATCTGGAAAATGCTGCCGACAGTCTGGGCAAAGCACTCGTCTCGCTCCGGTCCATAGCCTCGAACCTTGGGTCCAATCTTTCCATTGTGCAGACCCGGCAGGACTTCACCAAGTCCACCATCAACACGCTGCAGACTGGCGCTGCCAACTTGACCCTCGCCGATACAACGAAGAAGCCGCCAACATGTGGCGCTGCAAACCCGCCAACAGCTCTCGTCCTCGGCGCTGTCGATGGCCTCACAGGCTGATCAGGCCGTGTTGCGGCTGTTCTAATCGTCTGGGGGTGGCGTTTCGGCGTCACCCGTCTTCTGAGAAGAACCCACCGTGCTCAAACTGGCCATCAAGCCCGGCGAAAAAATTATATCGGCAGGTCCACCCTGCTGATCCGGGCCGACACCACCGTCACGGTCTATATTGATGGCGACCAGCCCGTTCTTAAGGCCGGGAAGCCATCGATCCCAAAACCGCAGTGACGCCGGTCGTCAACTACACGTGCTCCTGCGTGACATGTATCTGCATGGGCAAGCGACCCAGCACATGGTGCGTTATCGCGAGCTGACCCAAATCGTTCAAATGCAGTCGGCGGAAAGCGCCAACTTGGTGAAGACCATTGAGCGCTGGTT